>ODAJ012144357.1_pt1 | contig 83581 bp, 74 predicted proteins | sample 1539241 | NCBI WGS metagenome assembly ODAJ01 (sample SAMN02144231, study PRJEB22623) | gut metagenome | biome: sheep rumen | host: Ovis aries | place: New Zealand | reverse complement strand
CCGCTTCGGCAGAAGCGGGGAAAGCATGAGATCTTTGCAGCGGTGCGAAAGCTGCGAAGCAGCGAAGCAACGCGTAGTATCATGAAAAAGGGCAAGTGGAAAGAGCGTAGGTTAGGATATTATTTGGCCGCCTGAAACGGGAGGATGGTAGATTTATGAAGAAAATATCGATAGTCGTTTCAATCTATAATGAAGAGTCGGCCCTGCCTATGTTTTACAGCGAAGTCAGCAGGGTCTTATCCGGTCTGTCCTGGGACTATGAGCTGATTTTCGTCAATGATGGCAGCCAGGACCGGAGCCCGGTCCTCCTCAGGGAGTATGCAGCCGGGGATCCCAAGGTCCGGGTTATTAATTTTTCCAGGAATTTCGGCCATGAGGCAGCCATGATCGCCGGTCTGGACTATGCCCTTGGAGATGGGGTGATTTGTATGGACGGTGACCTTCAGCACCCCCCGGAAAAGATTCCGGAGATTGTTGAGAAGCTGGAAGAGGGTTATGATGTGATCAGTATGGTCAGGGAAAAGAATCCGGATGCCGGTCCCATTAACCGGATCTGTTCCAGTCTTTTTTATAAGATCCTGAATTTCTTTTCTCCCATAACCTTTGAAAATAACTCCTCTGACTTTTTTGCCGTCAGCAGCCAGGTTGCCCAGGTGCTCCGGCAGGATTACCGGGAAAGGGTCCGCTATCTGAGAGGTTTTGTCCAGAGTATTGGCTTTTCCAGGACTAGCCTTTCTTTTGAGGCACCATCCAGGGTGGCAGGGGAGAGTAAATACAGTTTTATGAAGCTGGTCAGATTTTCAGTGGAAACCTTGTGCAGCTTTTCTGATTTTCCCCTGAAGGTCGGTATGTTCGCAGGTACCCTTGTAGGTGGTCTGGGTCTTCTTTTGATGGTGTATTCCATCATTATGTGGTTTGTCCAGGACGATGTTCCCAGTGGCTACTCAACTTTGATTGTGATTCTTTGTTTTCTTTTTGCGGTTCTCTTCTGGGTGGTTGGCCTGATCGGCCAGTATATCAGCATATTGTTTAAGGAGATCAAAGGAAGACCGATCTATATAGTCAAGGAAGTCCTTGAAAACAGGCAGGAAGTCCTTAAAAGCAGGCAGGCAGACCTTGAAAACAGGCAGGCAGATCTTGAAAACCAGCAGGCTGACCAGGTGAATAGCAGCGAGGACCATAAATCTGGTCCATCCCATTAATGTTTGTGTTAAGAGACTGTAGAAGTATTATAGTTGAAGCATATAGATTTTTTTTACAGATAGAGCCCGGAAACTCCGGGGGAAAGGATAATCCGGTTCTTAAGAAGGTGGACCGGACCAGATGTGAAGGATATGAGAATTGGAAGTGGCTATGACGTACACCGGCTGGTCGAAGGAAGAAAGCTGATCATCGGTGGAGTAGATATTCCTTTTGAAAAGGGACTATTGGGACATTCGGACGCGGATGTGCTTCTGCACGCCATCATGGATGCCCTCCTGGGGGCAGCGGCCCTGGGAGATATCGGCAAGCATTTTCCAGATACAGATCCGGCCTATAAGGGGGCGGACAGTATGGACCTGCTCCGGGCTGTGAGAGGAATCATAGAAGACCATAATTATTTTATAGATAATATTGATGCGACCATCATAGCCCAGAAGCCTAAGATGGCACCCCACATTGACCAGATGAGGGCTAATATCGCTGAGGGACTGGGCCTGGACATCCGTCAGGTCAGCGTGAAAGCGACCACGGAAGAGGGCCTGGGCTTCACCGGACAGGGAAAGGGCATAGCGGCGACGGCAGTGTGCCTCCTGTCTGAGATTGCTAATTATGCCGGGGCAGATGTGATGTTTGCCGGTGGTTGCGGAGACTGCGGCGGCTGTAATGGCTGTGACAGTCTGTGATGGAGGGTTCAGTTATGCTCTTTTGGGATGATGGCAGCCGGCGAGGGGAAGTCTATGATCTCTGGCAGAGGAATTTCCAGGATCCTGTACCCTATGCGGATTTTTATTTTGACCAGTACTATGGAAGGAACCGGGTCCTGCTCCACCAGGATCAGGAGGACCAGGTAATTAATGGTTCCATCCATTTGAACCCTTACAGACTCAATGTAAGAGGAAAGACCTTTTCCGGTTCCTATCTGGTGGGAATCGCCACCGATGAGGAATACCGGAGACAGGGAATTATGCGGACCATGCTTCGGGAAACCTTTGCGAGGCTCAGGGAGGAGGGAGCCCCCTTCACCTACCTGATGCCGGCGGATGAGGCCTATTACCTGCCCTTTGATTTCCGTTTTGGAATGTGTCAGACAGAGCAGGAGATTATGTGCCTGCCAGCCGAGGAGGATCTTCGCTTCTCCATCACAGACCGGCTGACTCCGGAAGAACTTAAAGAGGCAGTCAGGCTGGAGGAGCAGGAAAAAGAGGAGACCTTTGCCATCTTTACGGAGGTGGATGAGGACTACCTGGCAAGGCTTGACAAGGAAGCGGCCAGTGACTATGGCCGTATGCTTTATGTTTTTGAAGACCGGTCCCCAGAGAAGGAAGGGGACAAGGCAGGCAGGGAATATGTAGGACGCTTCTGCGTGGCTGCGGAGTACGATACTCTTCTGATCAGCCGGATCTTTTGCAGGAAAGAATTCCGGAAGGATTTCCTTAAGGATATCCTCCGTTATCATGAAGATAGCTACCATTATGGAAATTACCAGGTTATATTAGATGAATCCTGGGATGATTTGCTCCTGCCGGCAGGGCCGGTGGGCCATGTCCGGCTGCTGGTTCCCCACAGGAAAAAGATTATCATGTTCCGGATTACCAATCTTGAGAAGCTGGGAGACTATCTGACCACCGGACCGGCCAGCACACTGGCAGGGGAAGATGGTGATGAGGAGGCTCCGGATCCAGACCAGGTCTGTGGCCGGCTCTATGTCAGCGACAGCAACCTTCCGGACCAGGAAGGTTATTATGAGATCCGCTTTTTGCCCCAGGGGCAGGTTTCCATCAGAAAAAATGACCAGGCTCCGGGGGATGACTGGGGAAGGATCGGTATTGCCCCCTTGACCTCTGTCATTTTCGGCGGCATGAACCTTGAAGAACTGGGGGAGGAGGCTGAGGGCCTTACTGAGGCAGGCAGGACCTGTCTTAACCGTATTTGTCCTCTGAGTCCTACCTGCATCATGGAGATCGTTTAGCAGGAATCCTCAGCAGCTCCGGCAGCAGCTGGTCCGGCACTATAAAGAAGGTCAGACCAAGGTAAATATAAACCTGTCCTCTATAAGGGGAATGGTCAGAATGGAGCTGCTGGCAGCCAGGTTTTGATAATTAGAAAATAGTCGTAAAATATCCTTGCGGTATTCTTGTGACTTGTAGTACTATCTCTACTAGATTGATTTACCAATAATAGCTTATCATATAAGGAGAATATATCAGAATGAAGCTCTATAATACCCTTACCAGAAAAAAAGAAGAGTTTGTCCCGGTTAATGAAGGCAAGGTGGGCATCTATGTCTGCGGCCCTACCGTATATAATTACATCCATATCGGTAATGCCAGACCTATGGTCGTCTTTGACACCGTCCGCCGCTATTTTGAATACAAGGGCTACGATGTGAACTATGTCTCTAACTTCACGGACGTAGATGACAAGATCATCAAGAAGGCCATCGAGGAGGGCGTAGACGCCCATGAGATCTCCGAGCGTTTCATCGTAGAGTGTAAGAAGGATATGGAAGGCCTTAATGTAAAGCCGGCTACCACCCATCCCAAGGCCACAGAAGAGATCGATGGCATGATCAAGATGATTGAGGAGCTGATCGCAGAGGATTATGCCTATGAGAAGAATGGCACCGTCTACTTCAGGACCCGCCATTTCAAGAATTATGGCCAGCTGTCCAACAAGAATCTTGACGACATGATTGCCGGCGCCAGAATCGCTGTCAACGAAGAGAAGGATGACGCCATGGACTTTGTTCTCTGGAAGCCTAAAAAGGAAGGAGAGCCGTCCTGGCCCAGCCCCTGGGGCGACGGTCGTCCCGGCTGGCATATTGAGTGCTCTGTCATGTCCAAGAAGTACATTGGTGATACTATCGACATCCATGCCGGCGGCGAAGACCTGATTTTCCCCCACCATGAGAATGAGATCGCCCAGAGTGAGGCCTGCAACCATGAGAAGTTTGCCAACTACTGGATGCATAATGCATTTTTAAATATTGATAACAAGAAAATGTCCAAGTCTGCCGGTAATTTCTTTACTGTCCGGGAGATCAGTGAGAAGTATGACCTCCAGGTCATCCGTTTCTTCATGCTCAGTGCCCACTACCGCAGTCCCCTGAATTTCAGTGATACTCTGGTAGAGGCTTCCAAAAACGGTCTGGAGAGGATTCTGACTGCTATCGACCGCCTGCGGGAGCTGGTGGCTGACGGTCAGGAAGACCAGATGACAGAGGCTGACCAGAAGAACGTGGAAGAGGCCAAGAGCCTGGTGGCCAAGTTTGAGGAGGCCATGGAGGATGATTTCAATACAGCAGATGCCATCTCCGCCATTTTTGAGCTGGTCAAGCTGGCAAATGTTACCGGTCCTGAAGGATCAACGGCTTATGACCGTTACCTTCTTGACACTATCACCAGGCTCTGCGAGATCCTGGGTATTGTCACAGACAAGAAGGAAGAACTTCTGGATGCGGACATTGAGGCCCTGATTGAGGAGAGACAGGCTGCCAGGAAGGCAAGAGACTTTGCCCGTGCAGACCAGATCCGTGACCAGCTGGCCGACCAGGGTATTATCCTGGAGGATACCCGCCAGGGTGTGAAGTGGAGAAGAGCCTGATGGAGGACTTCTCTTTAGAGAAAGTAGAACTGGCAGGGACAGCGAAAGGGAAACAGGCCGAGGAAAAACTGGCTAAGGAAAAATTGGAGGAAAAAGAGCAGGCAGAGATAGCTGAAGAAGAGCAGGCAGGAACAGCGAAGGAAGAACTGGCAGGGACAGCAAAAGAAAAACTGCCAGAGACTGCAGGGGAAGAGCTGGTGATAAAGGGCCGGGCTTCCGGGGAAATGGATTCCCAGGATCCTCTGGGGCCAGGACTCATAGAGAGTCTGGTGGATCATTTTCCTATGACCCAGAAAGAACTCAAAACTTATTCAGCCCTGGCTCTGGCCTACATAGGTGACTGTGTTTTTGACCTGCTTGTCCGGACCATCCTGGTCAGCCGGGGTAATGACAAGCCTTCAGTCTATCACAGGAGGGCAGTACACCTGGTAAATGCCGGGGCCCAGACAGAGATGATGGAGATGATCAAGCCCTTGCTGAAGGATGAGGAAATGGCGGTTTTCCGCCGGGGCAGAAATGCCAAGGGAGCATCGCCGGCCAAGAATCAGAGCCTCCATGATTACCGGATCGCCACAGGCTTCGAAGCCCTGCTGGGATATCTCTACCTGTCAGGACAAAGCGGGAGGATCTATCAGCTTATGGCTTATTGCCTGAAAGAGGAAGAGAAACTTGTACAGCCGCTGATTGAGGAAGAGACAGCCGCCAGGAAAAGAAAGTCTGGCAGGAAATAAATATGACCAGCAGTGGAATGGATCTGCTTCCGGCAGGAAGTAAGAGTGACTGGCATTGGAATGAACCTGGTTTCAACAGATACAGACTCGGTCCGGGCCAGCTGTTAAGACAGGAGATTCCAGCCCCATGAAGAAAAGCCAGGATAGGGAGAGTTAACCATGTCATATGAAGAATGTACCCTGATCGGGAGGAATGCCGTTCTTGAGGCCTTCCGGGCCGGGAAAACCATTGATAAATTATTTGTGCTTGACGGCTGCCAGGACGGACCGGTTAAGTCCATCCTTCGGGAGGCCAGAAGGCAGGAGACCCAGGTCAGATATGTCTCCAGGGAAAAGCTTGACTCTCTGTCAGGGAGAGAGAAGCACCAGGGTGTGGTAGCCATAGCGGCTGCCTTCGCCTATGCCCAGATTGAAGACCTGTTTCAAAAGGCAAAGGAGAAGGGGGAGGATCCTTTTTTCATCCTCTGTGATGAGATTGAAGACCCCCATAATCTGGGAGCCATTATCCGTACGGCCAATCTGGCCGGAGCCCATGGGGTGATTATACCCAAAAGGCGGGCTGTAGGCCTGACAGGAACCGTGGCCAAGGTGTCGGCCGGTGCCCTGGCCTACACACCGGTGGCAAGGGTGACCAACCTTTCCAGAACCATCGATGAGCTCAAGGAGAGGGGCATGTGGTTTGTATGTGGCCAGATGGATGGTCAGCTTATGTACCAGCAGAATCTGACAGGTCCCATCGGCCTGGTCATAGGCAGTGAGGGCAGCGGGGTCAGCCGGCTTGTCCGGGAGAAATGTGATTACCGGGCAGCGATTCCCATGAAGGGGGATATTGACTCTCTGAATGCTTCAGTGGCTGCCGGAGTTCTGGCCTTTGAGATTGTCAGACAGAGAATGGGATCAGGCAAAGCCTGAGAGCAAAGACAAAGCCTGAGAGAAAAGACAAAGCCTGAGAGAAAAGACAAAGCCTGAGACTAATCATAAAGCTGAATGGCATAAAAAGGGCCGGAAGGAAGCATATCAAAGCAGATTAACTTCCTTCCGGCCTGTTTTCTTTTATGGATCTCGTATTAAAGTGGCCCCTTTTAAACAGAGTAATCTGAATTATAGGAATCCTGCCTGCCAGGCTTTTTGCGCCCGGACTACAACTTCATCTTCATTTTCTTGAAGTCGTTGACATCGCGGCGGCCGCGAAGATCCTGCCGCTGTACCAGCTCCTGGATGACAGGCTCTTTCTTTTCCACATACTCCAGCATATGCCAGCGGGTGGCCAGGTTGTTGCGGTAGTAGCGGTCGATGTCGAAACAGTGGTCAAAACGCTGGATGATGGTCTTATTCATATAATGGTTCTCAGCCATATAGGCTTCCACCTGGTCGGAAAAGGCCTTGTAGAGGGCCTTCTGCCCTTCGTCTTCCATGGCGGAGAAGATAAGTTCATTTTCCATGGCGCAGGCGAAAGACTTGAGCTTGTGGATGGAAACCCGGTGACGGACCAGCAGCAGTCTTAAATAGTTGTACCAGGTATTACGGAACTTGATGTAGTACTCGCTGACGCCGGCATCATAGGTGTCGAGACCCTTACAGAAATTGAAATTCCTCCTCATGTAGGTATAGTCAAAAAGCAGGTTCTGGAAAAAATAGCTGATAAAATAGCCGATCTGGTAGAGGGGCGATGTGAACTTGTCATAGTAGATGTAGTCTTCGAAATTCACATTCAGCTTGCGCAGATGCCTTTTTCTGATAGACCGCCGGATATAATAAAAGAGGATAATAATCAGTATGATCAGGATGGCAGTCACCCGGTAGAAGACCTGGTGGGGCCCCTCCATGAATACAGTCTGGGAAAGACCATATATGGCGGCTCCGATGGCAACCACGAAGGTTAGAAACATTTCAAACATATAAGATTCCCTTTCTATTGTAGATTTATCCAAAAGACATGGAATTATTACCGGTATTTATCATATAATCATTATAATTATAGCTTTTTTTACCCGGTGTTACAATGTATTTTTGTTTCTCCTAGGAAAAAGAATTGGTCACCTGGTAAAAGTTAAAAGCAAAATAGTTCTGAAATTCAAAAAAAAATATCATTATGGACAAAAGGAGACAGAAGTCTATGAATAATATTATCCTGATTGGTATGCCGGCGGTGGGCAAGAGCACCATAGGAGTCATCCTGGCCAAGGAGATCGGCTACCAGTTTCTAGACGCGGACCTGGTCATCCAGCAGCGGGAGGACTGCCTGCTGAAGGAGATTCTGGTCCGCCATGGTGTTGAGGGTTTCCTGGACATAGAAAACCAGGCTAACCTTTCTATCAAGACCGACAGGACCGTTATTGCCACAGGAGGCAGCGCCGTCTATGGCCGGGAGGCCATGGACCACTATAAGAAGAGTGGGACCATAGTCTACTTAAAGTGCGAATATGACCTCCTGGAGAAGAGACTTAATGACCTCCACGGAAGGGGTGTAGTCCTGAAAGAAGGCCAGACCCTCCTTGACATTTACCGGGAAAGATGCCCCCTTTATGAAAAATATGCCGATATAATCGTGGAAGAAAATGAAAAAAGTATCGAAGAGACTTTACAATTGCTTCTCAAACTGTTAAATTGTTAAATTGAGTATTTCTAATTATCAGCAAGACAGGATAAGAACAGAGGAGTGTTCCTATGAGCAATAAATTATTCTCCTTTACCAGGAGTATTTTCAAGGATGCCTTTTCCGGCGGCCGCAAGCACGAGATGAAAAATGTGGAAGCGGAGAATGACAAAAACAAAAAGAAGGTAAAGGAGCTGAAAAACAAGCTGATAGAGAGTCAGATTGAGATGCAGCGGACCCACGCGGAATTCAGTCTCTTCCAGAATGAATGGAGACAGGTGGACCGGAACAAGGCCGGGACCTCCGACAGTTTTATCAAGGGCCATCCTATGGTATCCATCATCATCGTCAGCAGGAACGGGCTTGCCAATTTGAAGGTTCTAATGAAGTCTTTTGTGGATAAGACTTTTTACAGCAATTTTGAGATTATTATTGTAGATAATGGATCAACAGATGGTTCTGTTGCCTATATGAAAGAATTCGGGGACAGGTTTACCATCAGGATCATAGAGAACGGGGAGAATAAGTCTTTTTCCGAGGCCAACAATATAGGGGTCGCCCAGGCCAGGGGAGACTACTACCTTTTCCTTAATAATGATATCGAGCTGACCGACGGCTGGCTTGATGAGCTGATTCATGCCTGCCAGAAGCATAACAGGGCCGGGGCAGTAGGAGCCAGGCTCTTCTATCCCGACATCCCCCGGCACCTGAAAAAGGCCAAAAGGTCCTTTGCCATCCAGCATGCAGGAGTAATCTTTAAAGAGCTGGTCAGGGAGGACCAGTATTTTATCCAGCCTTACAACAGGAGGAATTGTGAGCCGGACAGGGACCACCTGGCGGCCGATGAACATCTGGCGGCAGTGACTGCGGCTGCCCTTCTGGTGGAGGCTGACAAGTACCATCAGGTGGGAGGCTTTGACCAGCAGTATATTTATGGCTATGAGGATGTGGACCTCTGCCTCAAGCTGGATGAAGCCGGTTTCAGGAATATTTATTGTCCCCATTGTATTCTTTTCCATTACGAATTCGGAACCCAGCAGGAAGATAATAAGGAAGAAGTATATCAGCGCAGGCTCAGGAACTTTAAGATCTTCCGGGCCCGCTGGCAGGACTACCTTAGTGCCAGACTGGCAGAAGACAAGAAAAAGGGCAGCCATGTCTACACAGACCAGCCTTTCCTGGTGACCCTGCTGTCTGAGACAGTCCCCTCCCAGCGGGAGAAAGAAGCCCTGGAGAAGGAGATGGATCCGGTCTGGAAGGCTGAATTTAAGACCTATGAGGAATATGAAAGCCTTGCCGCCGATGATATGGAGACGGATATCCTTATAGACCCGGCAGGCATTTACAAGGATGTGCCCCACAGGAAGGACGGACGCCAGGTCCTCTTCTCCCTGTCCCAGGCCATCCGGCTCAGTTGAGAGCATAAGCTTGTGGCCAGGGATTCAGGAAGCCCCGGCTTTCCTGGCCTGCCCTCTTTCTGATAAGCTGCAGGGGAATTATGCCGGCCCTTGTTATGCTGCCGGTCGGCGGCGGCTGACCGCGGCCTTAAGTGAAAACAACTGATAATCTGGATTATAAGATAAGTTTGGAGAATAAAAATGGTATTTAGTTCAATCATCTTTTTGTGGATTTTTCTCCCTATAGTATTTCTGGGAAATGTATTGCTGATCAGAATCGGCGGTGTGAAGGCCTCCAACCTCCTGCTGCTCCTGGCCAGCCTCTTCTTCTATGCCTGGGGAGAACCGGTCTATGTGATCCTCATGATTGTCTCGATCCTGATGAACTGGGTCTTCGGCCTGCTGCTGGAGCATTTCCGGCAAAGAAAAAGGGCCAGGGCTTTTACTCTGGCTGTCGGGGTCATCGCCAATCTGTCCATGCTGGGCTATTTTAAATATGCCAGCATGTTCGTTGGGACCCTCAACCGGATCGCAGGCCATGAGGTCTTAAAAGATCCTAAGATTCCCCTGCCCATCGGAATCTCTTTCTTTACCTTCCAGGCCATGTCCTACGTGATTGACGTCTACCGGGGAGAGTGTGAGACCCAGAGAAGCCTGCCCAAGCTGGCCCTCTATGTATCTTTCTTCCCCCAGCTTATCGCCGGACCTATCGTAAAATACAAGGATGTCAACAAGCAGATCGACAACCGCCAGATCAGCCTGGCTAAGGCTTCTTTCGGCTTTCGCCGTTTTATCTACGGTCTGGCCAAGAAAGTTTTGATTTCCAACATTCTGGGAGATGTGGTGGACCGGATCATCGGGACGGACATCAGCCAGATCAGCTGCCTCATGGGCTGGGTGGCCATGGGCCTCTACCTGATGCAGCTTTACTATGATTTCTCCGGATATTCGGACATGGCCATCGGCCTGGGCAAAATGTTCGGCTTCGATTTCCATGAGAACTTCCGTTATCCCCTCATATCCTGTTCTTTCCAGGAGTTCTGGGTTAGATGGCACCTGTCTTTGAGCACCTGGTTCAGAGAGTATGTTTATTTCTCCCTGGGCGGCAGCAGGAAGGGAAAGGTGAGAACCTATATTAATCTTATGGCCATCTTCCTGCTCACCGGCTTCTGGCACGGTGCCGGCTATAACTTCATCATCTGGGGCTTCTGCCACGGTGTCTGCACCATTGCCGAGCACATGGGCTTTAAGAAGATCCTGGATAAAAATAAGGTGATCGGCTGGTTCTATACCATGTTTATGATTGTACTGACCGTATCCCTTTTCAGACTTGATAACACGATTCTGGCCCTTCAGTATATGCACCGGATGCTTATGCCCTGGAAATATGCCAGCTCAGCCATCTCCCTGTGGGAGTTCATTGACCACCATGCCCTTTTTGCCATCGTGACCGGCTTTATCGGTATGGGCTTCCTGCAGAAGGCTGCCGGTCGTTTCAAGTGGATGAACCGGTGGAAATATTCTGTACCTGAGGCAGCCTACTGTGCGGTTATTCTGGGACTTTCCATCCTTTCCGTAGCCAGCAGTACCTACAATCCCTTTATTTATTTTAAATTCTGATATTAGGAGTGGATATTATGAAGCATGCAGGAAATGGAAAAAAGAATCTGTCTGCGGCCAAAAAGGAAAAACAGTTGACAAAAGACCTTCAGCTGGCTTATATGGTCATTTTTATCCTCTTTTTATGTACGGCCTATGTCAGCTGGCCCTTCCTGAAGGGAAACTTTGAGGAAGATACGACCAATGTGGAAAACAGGAATATGGCCCAGCTGCCGGAACTGTCTTTAAAGACCCTGGATGGCTATACTATGGAACTGGAGAGTTATATCAATGACCATCTGCCCTACCGGAGCAGTCTGATCCGCATGAACAGTATTCTGGAATATACAGCCTTTAAGGATTCCCCCAACGGGGATGTGATCATCGGCAAAGACCAGTGGCTTTTTTACAGTACTAAGGTCAACTTGTCCGCCTATAAGGGAGAGAATCTTTTCAATGACAAGCAGCTGGAAAAGATCGCACAAAACCTTCAGAAGACCAAGGACAGACTGGCCCGGGATGGCAGGGAATTCGTTCTCTTTATCGCTCCCAACCGGGCCAGGATGAATGCTGCCTATATGCCGGATTACATCGGACCCCCGGCAGAGAAGCAGGCCGTCTGGCAGATGATTGATTATCTGAAAAAGAACACAGATGTCACCGTGGTCTACGATGATGAGAAAATGCTGGCCGCCCAGACCAGGTATCCCGATAAGATCACCTACCATAAGACCGATACCCACTGGAATGAGTACGGAGCTTACATATCCACTGTGGAACTCCTGAAAACGCTGGGGATCGACATGCCCGACTATGACAACCCCGGGGTCACCATCGAAGAAAGTGACGATGTCTCCGGTGATATGGCCAAGCTGATGAACCTGCAGGATTTTTTTCCTTCAGGGAAAACTTACAAGGTGACCGGCTATGACACCCATGATATGCAGGTCCTGGAATCAGACTTTTTCGGGTCTGTAGTCACCCAGGCAGAAGGAGCGGATGAGAGAAGCCTCTTTGTGATCCGGGATTCTTTCTGCACGGCTATGATTGACATCTTAGGGTCCCAGTTCTCCAATGCCCGCATGGTCCACCACGAGGGTTATGAGGAGACCATGATCGCTGAGTCTGATCCTGATATTGTGGTTTATGAGTGCGCTGAAGCCAGGATCAAGAGCCTGAAAAAATGGTGCTACGATCCGGAATAAGCAGTCAGAAGCCCGCTATCCCTTTGGGGGAGTTCATCAGGGAGGAACTTTTTACAAGAGATTCCCTTTAAAAGCAAGACTGCTTATGGAGGGGTGTTCTTCAGGAGTAAAAGAGGCCGCTTATGGAGGGGTGTTCTTCAGGAATAAAACAGGCCGCTTATGGAGGGCTGTTCTTCAGGAGTAAATCATGCCGCTTATGAGGTGGCTTTCGGGAAAAGACTTCTTTATAGGAGATTGAAGAGATGAGAGAGAGAAATGCCAATCTGGATATGATCAGGGTCTGGTCCATGACCTGCGTTCTCCTGATGCATACACCACATAATCCCTGGATGAACATTCCTGTCATAGGCTGGATTGTCAATGCCTTTATCGTGGCCAGCAACAGTCATTTTTTCATGTTGAGCGGCCAGATGAACTTGGCAAAGACTTTTTCTTCCAGGGAAGACTATAAAGTATATTATATTAAAAGACTGGTATCCATTGTCTTTCCCTATCTGACCATATCTATGGCCCTGACCCTCTGGAATATGGTGCTGGATGGACAGGCCCTGGGATTAAAAAGCTGTCTGAAGCATATGTATACAGATCTGATGGTGGATAACGGAACCATCCATTTCTGGTTTATGTATCCCTTGATTGGCATGATGATGAGTGCCCCCTTCTTATCCCGTATGCTTCATGCCATGGAGAACTGGGAACTGTCATTAATCATGGCCATTGGCTTTTTGTGGGGAGTTGCCAGCATCTACATGACGGCGGATATCGGCGTAGGCTTTGCTTACACAGGCTGGTTCATGTCAGGCTGGCTTCTGACCTTTTTCGCGGGTTACTACTGCGACCGGGTCATTGGCAGGAAAGCCAGGCCCTACCTCTATGGGGCAGGTTTGCTTGGGTTAGCTATCACTACTGTGGGCTGTGCTTTCTTTTTTGACCATTTTCTTTATGCCATGGATTGGTCACCGGTTTATCTGGTCTTTGTCATGGCCTGGTATGTATTCCTTAAGGATGCCTTTGTGGTCAGCAATAGTAAGGTCAAAAAGTTTCTGACCTTTATGACAAAGCACACCTTTACCATTTACCTGATTCACTATGCCATAATCCATAATATTACTCTGAAATTATTTGACAAGTTTTCTCTGCCCTATAACTATCTGGTCAGTTTTCTTATAAGCTACAGCCTGTCCCTGGGTTTTGCAGTCCTTCTGGATACGGTATTTTTCATACCGCTGCAAAGAAAACTGCGCCGGGTTCTGCTGGGTAGATGATCAAGGTATGATTAGACTTTTCCCATTTTATCATGTATAATAGACGGGATTATATCGGTGGCTTTGATGCCGCTGTTAGTTCAGGTCAGGATCAGTCCCTTCAGGAAAAGTTTTCCAGATAGGGAGATAAGAGTCGATGTTTATGGGGGAAAGCCCCGGCAAGCGGCATCGGGGAGGTGCCGGAAAATTATGAGTTTTTGGACATATATAAAAAATATAATTAAGCGTATTACTCCTCCGGGAAGGAATTATTTCCAGCAGGAGTTTGATAGAAACAGGAAAGATATGAAGGAACTGCTGGACCAGGAGAAAAAATTGATGGCCCGTCTTGATAAGCAGCAAAAGGAGATCCGCCAGCTCCGTTCCTACATTGATCAGGAATTATCCCGCCGGGACCGCTGGCCCATGTTGGCTTCCGAGGCGGCAAGGCAGGCCAAAGGACGGCCTGTCTGGGTGATTAAATGTCCGGCCCCTGAGGGCAAGGGCAAGGTGACCTGGGGAGATTATCCTTTCGCTAAAGCCCTGCAAAAATATTTGAAGAGATCAGGTCTTTATGTAGAACTGGATTTCCATCAGGACTGGAATTGTGAGTGCTATGCTGATGTTGTTCTGGTACTTCGGGGAACCCATGCCTACCGGCCTGACCGGCGCAAGGAGGACTGTCTTTATATTATGTGGAACATCAGTCATCCGGAAGATGTCTCCAGGGAAGAGTATGAACTTTACGATGTTATTTGTACTGCTTCTAAAGCATACGCTGATCAGCTGGGCAGGGAACTGACTATCCCGGTCTATCCTCTTTTACAGTGTACGGATACGGAAGTATTCTGTCCTGACCCACAGGCAGGAGAAGATGGAGAGAGGACCTATGATCACAACTACCTCTTCGTAGGCAACACCCGCGGTACAGACAGGCCTTGTGTCGACTGGGCTCTCAAGCATGACCTGCCCATCGATGTAATCGGCAAAGGCTGGGAAAAAAAGTATCCTGACCAGAATGAGCATTTTATTGCCAGGTCTGTGGAGAATGATGACCTGCCGGACCTTTACCGTCGGTCCAGGGTTACCCTCAACGACCATTGGCCGGATATGTTGGAATATCAGTTCATCAATAACAGGATTTTTGACGCCCTTGCCTGCGGACTTCCGGTGATATCTGACTCTTGCCGGGAGCTTGAGGAGATTTTTCCCGAAGCCTTGCTTTATTATGACAGTGAGGAAAGCTTTTTGTCCTGTTGCGATTTGATAGAAAAGGACTATGACAGCATCAAGGCCAGGGTAGAGGCCCAGTGGCCTTTAATCTGCAGTGACTATTCCTTTGAGGCCAGAGCCCGGCAGCTTATTGAGATAGCAGGAAGGCATACCACAACACCATGACAGATTTTGGGACATTTGTCCCGGTTTTAAAGGAGAGAATCTTGAAAAAAAGGTATCACTATGACAAGAGATCTCATACCCATGTGGTTCTGGCTTACGGCGAGAGCCCTTTTCTGGAAGAGTGTATAGAGTCTCTTCTGGCCCAGACTGTAAAGACCAGGATTGTTTTGGCGACATCGACACCGAATGATTTTATAAAGACCATGGCTGACCGCTATCAACTTCCCCTGTTTGTGAACCCAAGGGGATCCAGCCTGGCCGGAGACTGGGATTTTGCCCTTCATGCCGCTGGGACACCTATCGTTACTCTTGCCCACCAGGATGACATCTATCATAAATATTATACGGCAGATGTGTTAAAGGCTGCCAATAAGTCTGCTAAGCCTCTGATTATCCACACAGATTACTGGGAGATCCGGGAGGATAGACCGGTAGAGAACAACCGGCTGCTGGCCATTAAGAGAATCATGCTCCTGCCCATGCGGCTGCCTTTCTTCTGGAAGAGCCGGTTTATGCGTCGCAGGATTCTTTCTCTGGGTAATGCTATCTGCTGCCCTTCCGTATCTTATGTGGTGGATAACCTGGAGGGATTTCATTTCCGCAGGAATATGAGCTGTAATGTGGACTGGCAGGCCTGGGAGGAGATTTCAAGGCGGAAGGGGTCCTTTGTCTACGTGAGTTCCAAGAGGATGGGCCACCGGATTCACAAGGCCTCGGCCACCAGTGAGATGATTGTTGACGACCGCAGACATCAGGAGGACCTGGCCATGTATAAGAAGTTCTGGCCTGCGCCCATAGCCAGGATTTTGGGATACTTCTACGGAACCGCGGAAGGGTCCAATAAGCTGGACCAGGAATAGAAAGACTACAGCCTTAACAATCAAAGAAGTACATTAAGGGTGATTTTTTTTGAAAAAATTGGTAATTATTCCTGCTTATAATGAGCAGGATTCTATAGAACAAACAGTAAGTAATATAAGAGAGTGTGCCCCGGATTTTGATTATCTGGTGATTAATGACGGGTCGACGGATAATACCCTGGCAGTTTGCCAGAAGGCAGGTATACCCTGTCTCAAGCTGCCGGTGAATCTGGGTATCGGGGGCACGGTACAGGCCGGCTATCTTTACGGAGTCCGCAATGGCTATGACCTGGCTGTTCAGATTGACGGTGACGGACAGCATAATGCGGCTTATCTGGATATGATGGCCCGGACATTGGAGGAGAAAAAGGCAGACATGGTAATCGGCTCCCGCTATATCACCAAGGAGGGTTTCCAGTCTTCCACTCTGCGCAGGATAGGTATCCGTCATTTCAGCTTCCTGATCCGACTACTGACAGGGGCTATAATTACTGATCCGACCTCCGGTATGAGGATGGTAAACCGGGAAGTTATGAAAGTATATGCCAGAGACTATCCCAAGGATTATCCGGAGCCGGAGAGTGCGGTCCAGATCCTGACCAGGGGATATAGGATTCTGGAGGTGCCGGTTATCATGAATGAAAGAATGGGAGGAGTCTCTTCCATTAATCTCAAAAACTCTGTCTATTATATGATTAAGGTCACCCTTTCCATGATTATTGCCAGGTTCAGAAAGTAGGTGCGTCATGATTTCAATCCGATTACAGATATTTGTGGCCCTGAGTATATTTCTGATGGCAGCCGCGATTATCAGGATGGTCAGCAAGAAGAAGATTGATCTGCCCTATGCCATAGGCTGGCTGCTTCTTTTGCTGCTGGGTCTTTTTATAGATATTTTCCCAGGTATCCTATATCGCCTTTCTGCCTTTATCGGTGTCAGACTCCCGGTAAATATGATTTTTATGGTCAGCCTTTTTATGCTGATTATGGCGGCCTATCTGCTTACGGCGGCAGTCAGCAGAAATGTGGAAAGGACCAAGAGACTGACTCAGGAGATCGCTCTTTTGCAGAGGGAGATCGATGTACTAAAGGACAATAATGAGACTATGGCAGCAAAGCTTTGCCTTATAGAAAGGGAGCAGTCAGAATGTACGACAAAGAAGGGGCAGACTGTCCCAGAGTAAATATTCTTTTATCCACTTACAATGGAGAAAAATATGTCAGGGACCAGATAGACAGCCTTGCCAGGCAGGATTATCCGAATCTTGCCATATATATCAGAGATGACGGATCGACAGACCGGACGAGGGATATCCTGAAAGCCTGCCAAAAAAACTATGCGGGAGTCCGGGATATTCATTTTTATCCAGGGAAAAATGTCGGCTATGGTCCCAGTTTTTTGTGGCTGCTTAGAAAAAGTGGTCAGGGGGAATACTGGGCCTTTTGTGACCAGGACGACCTGTGGATGCCTGACAAGATCAGCCGGGCAGTCTCCTGGATGGAAGAACAGGAGGACAGGTTCCGGACGCCTCTTCTATATCACAGTGCCTACTATGAGACAGATGAAAAGCTCAAGGTTAAGGGTACCTATCTTCCAGAGGACCGGGAGGAGTATTGTTTCCAGAAAGCCATTACAGAATGTATGCATATGGGCTTTTCCAGCCTGTTAAACCCATCACTCCGGGAACTGGCCCTCAGGGGGAGGATCCGGCGTATTATCTCCCACGACTGGTGGATTGAGCTGATCGTCATGGAGTTTGGAAGAGTCTTTTTTGACCCCAGACCCTCCAGCTATCACAGAAGACTGGACAGCAGCCAGTCTTCCCCGGCTATGACCGCCCGGGTCAGATGGTTTTTCAAGGCCTTGAAAAAAGAGCCGGAGATCCGCAATCTGGCCAGGGAATATATGGTATGCTTCCGGCAGGACATGGAAGAGGAGGACAGAGACCTCCTCGACCTTTTTGCGCCCCCTTACAGGATTAGCAAGAATCTGCAGAAGGCCTGCTTTCCAGTCAGATGGCGCAGCTCCCTCAGCTCAGAGATAGCCCTTCGCCTCTTGATGCTGCTGGGAAGGCTTTAGCTGCCGGCTTTGAGGAAACAGAAGACAATAGAAAGAGACTACATTTAAAAGTTTGTTATACACTGTAAATATTTTTTATTTGAGGAGATTGGATTATGGGACAGATTAAAGTAGAAAAAAATGCAGGTGGAATCGAAGGACTTTGTGTTATTGAGCCGACAGTTCATGGTGATGCCAGAGGTTATTTTGTGGAGACCTACAACCAGAAGGATATGGAGGAAGAAGGACTTAATATGGTATTTGTCCAGGACAACCAGTCCTCCTCCACCAAGGGAGTTCTGCGGGGTCTGCATTTCCAGAAGCAATACCCCCAGGGTAAGCTGGTAAGGGTTGTTAAGGGCAGTGTCTATGATGTGGCCGTGGATTTGAGAAAAGGCAGTGTGACCTATGGGCAATACTACGGCGTAATCCTGTCAGCGGAGAATTTTAAGCAGTTTTATATACCGGAGGGCTTTGCCCACGGTTTCCTGGTACTTTCTGATGTGGCGGAATTCTGTTACAAATGTACGGACTTTTACCATCCTGGTGATGAGGGCGGCCTGGCCTGGAACGACCCTCAGATAGGGATTGACTGGCCCAAGGTTACCGGGGACTATCCTGGTAATGCTTCAGCCGAAGGCTACCGGCTTGAGGATGGAGTTGCCCTCAATTTAAGTGAGAAGGATCAGAAATGGGATGTATTGGCATCCATGGAATAATAGTTTCCGGTTTTTAAAGGAGAATTGTTTTGGGAAACAGTTTATCAATCATTAAAGAAATACTTGAAAACAGAAGGTTGATGTTTACCCTGGCCAGGAATGATTTCAAGACGAAGTTTGCCGGGTCTTACTTTGGAATTGTCTGGGCCTTTGTACAGCCTATAGTGACCATTCTTGTATATGTTTTCGTTTTCCAGGTTGGTTTCGGCGCCCAGCCGGTCAATGGAGTACCCTATGCTCTCTGGCTTACGGCGGGACTGGTGCCTTGGTTCTATTTTTCAGACCTTTTAAGCGGAGGGGCCAATACCTTTCTGGACTATAATTATCTGGTGAAAAAGGTAGTATTCCAAATCAGTATTCTACCCTGTGTTAAGATGATGTCAGCTTTGTTTATCCACCTGGTCTTTATCGCGGCCAGCTTACTGCTGTGTATGTTTTTCGGACAGATGCCTGATATCTACTGTCTGCAGCTGATTTACTATGTTTTTGCCCTCACTGTGATGGGCCTGTCACTGAGCTACCTTACCAGTTCCATCGTCGTTTTTTTCAGGGACCTTTCCCAGCTGATCGTGATTATACTTCAGGTCGGTGTGTGGATGACACCTATTATGTGGCGGATTGAGATTTTACCCCCGGTGCTGCAAAAGGTTATGAAGCTGAATCCCCTCTATTATATTGTAACAGGTTACAGGGATGCCCTTGTCAATAAACAGTGGTTCTGGGAACATGGCCCTCTGACTATTTATTTTTGGGTTTTCACCATAATCCTCTTCCTTTTGGGCACTAAGGTCTTCTCCTCATTGAAGGTGCATTTTTCAGATGTGCTCTAGGGGCAAGACTAGTGGAGGCAGGAAATCAGACACAAAAGACTATGTTAAGCAGGTGAGAGAATAATGCAGGATAATGCCATAGAGCTTCAGCATATTACGAAAATTTATAAACTTTACGACCATCCCATGGACCGGTTAAAGGAGACCCTGGGTCTGACCAGAAAGAAACTGCACAAGGAGCATTATGCCCTGAGAGACGTCAGCTTTTCCATCAAAAGGGGGGAGTGTGTCGGAATTATCGGAACAAACGGGTCCGGTAAGTCAACGGTCCTGAAAATCATAACGGGTGTCCTCAATAAAAGCAGCGGTGACCTGAAGGTAGACGGAAGAATCTCAGCCCTGCTGGAGCTGGGAGCCGGCTTCAATATGGAGTATACCGGTATAGAAAATATCTATCTTAACGGGACCATGATCGGCTTCTCCAAAGAGGAGATCGAGGCCAAGATGGACGATATCCTGGCCTTTGCGGACATCGGTGACTTTGTCTATCAACCTGTCAGGACTTATTCGAGCGGTATGTTTGTCCGTCTGGCCTTTGCGGTGGCCATCAATATTGACCCTGAGATCCTGGTGGTGGATGAGGCCCTCTCTGTGGGGGATGTCTTCTTCCAGGTGAAGTGCTATAAAAAGTTTGAAGAATTTAAGCAGGCAGGCAAAACCATTATTTTTGTAAGCCATGACCTGAGCAGTATCAGCCGCTACTGTGACCGGGTGATCCTCCTCAACAAGGGGCATAAGCTGACGGAAGGTTCTCCCAAGGAAGTTATTGACATCTATAAAAAGCTGCTGGTTAATCAGCTGGATGTGGTGGGTGACAAGATTGTGGAGAAAGGGGCGGCAGAAAGACAGCCCCAGGGCAGGGAAGTCCAGGAGGGACTCCTCTGGAGAGAACAGATGAGCTGTAATCCCGATATCAATGAGTATGGGGAAAAGCAGGGGGAGATTTACGATTTTGCTATTTTTGACGCAGGAGGTAAGCTGACTAATATTATTGAAAAAGGATCCAGCTTTACCATCAGAATGAAGATCCGGGCCCATGACCGTATTATAGAGCCTATAGCTGCCTTCACGATCCTTAACCTGAAGGGAACAGAGGTGACCGGGACCAACACCATGTATGAGGGTCAGGATATCGAAGTCCTGCAGGAGGGAGAGCAGATTGAAGTGGCTTTCCGGCAGAAATGTGACCTCCAGGGCGGTGAGTATGTGATCTCTTTTGGACTGACCGGCTACCGGAACGGTGAATTCTATGTTTATCACAGATTATATGAGGCTGTGAATTTGTCTGTGATTTCTTCCCGGAATACAGTTGGTTTCTATGATATGTATTCTGAGGTCGAGCTGGTCAGGGAAAAGGATTAAGAAATACAATAGCTTTTTGCGAATGGGAAGAGCCTGGAAGAATATACCGGGACAATGACAGGAGGCAGGAAAATGTACGAAGACAAACTGAATCTTAAGTATTACAAGGGAGTGGATACTTATTCAGATGGCGATATCGAAGATAGGATCCTGGCGGATCTGCAGATATATGATAAAGTAGAGGACATTTTGATGAGTCATACGGAATGGCCCTATCTCTACCATCTTTCCCCCATCCGGGAGAATCTTCTGGAGTGGTATGATTTCAATCCGGAGGGAACTACCCTGGAGATTGGTTCAGGCTGTGGGGCCATCAGTGGAATCCTCTGCCAGAAGACCAGCAGGGTGGTGGGAGTGGACCTCTCTAAGAAGAGGTCACTGATCAATGCCAGCAAGAACCGCCGCTATGACAATCTGGAGATCATGGTAGGTAATTTTGAGGATATTGAACTGGATGAAAAATTTGATTATGTAACTCTTATAGGTGTTCTGGAATATTCCTGCTACTATATTTCCGGTGAGGAGCCCTTCCATAACATGCTGAAGAAGGCCAGCTCTTTTTTGAAGCCGGGAGGGACCCTGATTATAGCCATAGAGAATAAATATGGCCTGAAATACTGGGCCGGTGCTCCGGAAGACCATACCGGCCGCATGTTTGACGGCATCGAGGGATACAGCGGTGTGAATCTGGCCAAAACATTTTCCAGAAAAGGGCTGGTTAAGCTGCTGGAGGAGGCTGGACTTGGCCAGTATGAATTCTACTATCCTATGCCTGACTACAAGCTTCCTACGGAGGTTTACAGTGAAGATTGTCTTCCGGGACCGGGGTCTATCCGGCATATGACCGTGGCCTACGGTAATAACAGGGGGGCTATGTTTGATGAGGAAAAGGCTTTTGATTCACTCTGCGAAGAAGGCATGTTCGAAGACTTCGCCAACTCCTTCCTGGTGTTTTGCAAGTGTTAAAAGGCGGTGACAATGATGAGTAAAGTAATATATGCTAAATATAACAGAACACGTGACCCCAGATACCAGACTTCAACCAAGATATACAGGAAGGATGACGGGACCCGGTATGTCACCAAGGAGCCTCTGAAGGAGGAAGCGGCAGCCCATGTCCTGAGCTTTCCACAAAAGGCGGCCATGTCTGAGATCCTTTTTGAAAGTATGAAGCCTATCCCTGTGGAGATTGAGGGAAATACTGCCATTTTCCCCTACATGGAAGGAAGCAGGGCAAGAGACTATCTGGAGAATTACTCCCATGATTTTGACCTTCTGATGGATAAGATCAGAGAGCTTGCTGACCGTCTTTTCCTGGTTAATCCTGACAAAACCCTGCCATTTGTTTTATCGCCGGAATTCATCAATGTTTTTGGGGAATTCAATCCTCCCTATGAACTGATGGCGGCCCGGGGACTCAATGTGGATATGATATTTGACAATATCATCCTCAGAGAAGACAGATCAGAGATCCTTGATTATGAGTGGACTTATGATTTTCCCATTCCTGTAGACTTTGCCCGTTTCAGAACTCTCTTCCATTATTACGATAGCAACAAGGTGGTCTTTGCCGACAGGATTTCCCTGGAGGATTATCTGGTCCGTCTGGGTATCAGCAGAGATCTGGTCGAGCCCTTCATGGCTATGGAGGCTAAGTTCCAGTTCAGCGTTCACGGCGAGGGAGCCCGCTATATCTATACAGGCAGGTACCAGCAAAGAATAAATAGGTTCCCTGAAGATTACATGTCCCGTGACCAGTTTGATGACCTGCAGCGTGAGGCTGAATATCTTAGGCATGAGATCAAAGACCTGAGGGAGTCTTTCTCCTGGAGAATCAGCAGTCCTGTCAGAACGGCCGCGGATACAGCAGTGTCACTGAAGCAGAAGGCCACCATAGCCAGTAAGCTGATTTATCCGGAGAAGATGCAGCAGGGTCTGGCTTATCTTAAGGAGAATGGACTTGCTGCCACGATCAGTCACACAAAAGAAGTCCTGTCCGGCGGCATGAGGGCACCATATATTTTTGAGGAGATCAGCCCCCAGGAGGAGGAAGCCCAGAGGAAGGTTCATTTCGCCTACGAGCCCATGATCAGTATTCTGGTGCCCCTCTATAATACGCCCAGAAAGTTTCTGATGGAGATGATAGAGTCAGTGGTTAACCAGACCTATGGCAACTGGGAATTGTGCCTGGCTGACGGAAGCGACAAAGAGAATCTCAGGCCGGTAATCGGGAAATACAAAAAGAAAGACAGTAGAATCAAATATATGAAGTTGAAGAGTAACCGGGGTATTTCTGAGAATACCAATGCCTGTATCAAAATGGCATCAGGAGACTTCATCGGTCTCTTCGACCATGATGATCTTTTGACCAGGGACGCCCTCTACCGGGTTGTTGAAGCCATCAATACCCATGAGGGTACAGAGATCGTCTACACAGACGAGGACAAGCTGCTGACCGGGTCAAAAGGCCAGAATCAAGGCTTTATAGAGCCCCATTACAAGCCGGACTTTAATCTGGACCTGCTGAGGACCTGCAATTATATCTGTCATTTCTTCGTTGTCAGAAAGACTGTGGCAGAGCGGGCAGGGGGATTCCGCAAGGAATGTGACGGTTCCCAGGATTATGATTTCATCCTCAGATGCTCTGAACAGACAGACAGGATTGTTCATGTTCCCAGGATACTTTACCATTGGAGGATTCATTCCAATTCTACCGCCGCGGATCCCAAGAACAAGATGTACTGCTACGAAGCAGGAGAGAAGGCTGTGAAGGATCATCTGGTCCGTAAGGGTATTCTGGCTTCCGTAAAGATGAGGGACCAGTATGGCTTCTATAAGGTCAACTATGACCTGAAGGAGACTTCTCTGGTATCTATGATTATCACTAACCCGGATCAGGCTGGGGATTTGAAACGATGTATCGAGTCCATATGTCAGCAGACCAATTATAATAACTACGAGATTATGGTTCCCATAAGCTCTGAAACAGACCAGGCGGTCAGGGACTATCTGGACAGCCTTAAAGACGATGAAAGGATCAAACTGGTTGAGACAGGAAAGGATAACCTGCCCGCGATCTGTAATTCTTGTGCGGATCAGGCGGCAGGAGACTATCTGGTCTTCCTCGACAGCAGGACAGAGATTATTGATTCAGACTGGATTCTGAAAATGTTGTCCAACTGCCAGAGAGAAGAGGTGGCTGTCGTGGCACCTAAGATCCTCTATCCCGATGACACTATTGAAAACATGGGCCTGATTCTGGGCCTTAAAGGGATAGCCGGTCCGGCCTTCAGAGGCCTGAATAGAAAAGCCTTCGGTTATAACGGCAGGGGAATCAGCCAGCAGAATCTTTCGGCAGTGACATCTTCCTGTATGATGATCTCCAAGGCGGTCTTTGAAGAGGTCGGAGGAATGGAGGAAGCCCTGAAGGAGGCTTTCTACGATGTAGACCTCTGCCTGAAGGTGGGAGAGGAAGGATACCTGCTTGTCCTGAACCCGGATGTGGAATGCCGTATTCACAGGGTGAAATCTAATGGGGATGATGTCAGCGGTGATGACAGGTTCAGCCAGGCGCCTGAAGTGGAAGAAGAATATATGAAGACCAGGTGGTCTGACCTGCTTCAGAAAGGAGATCCCTGCTATAATGAGAATCTGACCCTTCTCTATACGGATTTTTCCCTTAAGGGACCAGAGGAGTAGGGTTGGATTAAGATGAGATAAGAGAATTCAGAAATGGATTTAAAGAATTAAGGCGGGGGCTGTCGTAGGACAGCCCCTTATTTTTTTTGTTTTATAATTATCTTATTTTATGTCTTATTCGTCAGTCTCTTCCATGCTTTCTTCGGATTCCTCCCCGGAATCATCGATGGATGTTTCTGCAGCCGTATTCTCTGACTGACTAGATGCCTGGTCTGAGGCTTCAGGGACTTCTGTCGATTCTGCCGTGGATGTTTCTGAGGAAACACCGGTTGACTCCGTCGATGCCGCAGGGGCTTGGGACTGATCTTGTGGGCTGCTTTCCAGGGCTTCCTGAAGGATGGACTCTAATTTCAGGGTGTCCAGCTGTTTTACGGCTTTATAGACCGACTTTATGTCGATATTGAGAAGAGCCATATTTTGTTTGTAGAGCTCATATTCTGCCGGAGGATAGCGATAGTAGATCAGATAATTATGCATTCTTTTCACAAGCCAGTATTTGGAAGACCGGAGTATCTGCACCCGCATATGGTCCCTGACATGGACAATAATATAATTATAATTATTGTTTTTACCCACCTTAGCCAGCTTGAAGCTGCCCAGGAAGGGCTTTGCCATATAAGCAGGTATATTACAGAGGGCAGTATCAATCTGGGCGACACTGCCATCCTCATTTAAGGAATAGGGCAGGACAAAATTCGGACTGTACTGCCTGGCCTCGTAAACCAGTTCATCAGCCATAATGCAGCTGGGACTGGCATCTCTGGCCAGAATATAATCATAGATTTCCTTGTGTCTGGGGTTGAGCTTTTCAAGGTTAGCAGTTTCTGAGAAATCTCCATAATCAAAGGGATTGGAGCCGGACAGAAACAAAAGCAGACAGATTATGACCAGACCTACAGCCTTATTTTTCCCTGGGGAAGCCTTCTCAATGAACTTGGTTAAGGTCAGGGCTATGAGCAGGTATTCCGGGAAAAGCTTGAACATGTTCCAGCTGGGAAGACCTGCCATGGCAAGCTCATAAACCACAGGGTAAACAATTAGAAAGAGTACTGCAAGGAGAGGATAGAGTAAACGTCGGGTCTCCCTGGAAGAAATAATGGACAGGACGATGGCACATACCAGTCCAAGAACCAGCATACGCCCGCTGCCATAGTAGAACAGGCGGCTTTCTCTGAGACTCTCCAGAATAGAAAAGGCAGAGGGGTCACCGGTGAAATGGATTCCATTGCTGACACTGTCTGCCAATGCCCAGTATATGATATTACAAAGGCTGGTCCCTGCCCCGAAGAAGATGATCCTGATATTCTTGTAAATCAAGGCATAGGCGGTACAGAAGGCCAGAATCATCATCAGTCCCAGAATCACCCCACTTCTGTCCATGAAGCAGAGGGCCAGGTCAGAAAGACCTAAAAGAAACCATGATTTCCAGCTGAAAGGCTTGGCAAAGAGGCCGAAAAACATGTAGATCATCAGGGGGATGCCCAGGGCTGAAACCAGGGCCGGGCCCTGCCAGATCCTAGTCATCAGCTGGGCTTGACTGGTAAAGGCTGAAGAAAAACCCAGCAGCTGGCAAGCCCAGATAATCCCAATAAATAGGATCCGGTAATTCATGGACCTGAAGAAAAAGACTTCAGAAAGCTCCAGATAGATGCAGGAGCAGAGCAGAATCAGCTGGACAGGCAGGATCATATGGGCGGCAATCAGGGGACTGGTGCCGGTCAGGAAAGCCAGAAAGGCATAGGTGAAGGACCAGGGCGAAGCCAGATCTGCCGAATAGATTCCGGGAATGGACTTCAGAGCCTGGCCTGTAGAACTGTGGGACAAAAAAATCCTGTCACTATCTATCATATCCACGGCACTGACGATAGAGTGGCTGTCAAAGTTGGTCTGGCAGTAGTAGGAAAGAGAGACCAGGATTACAGCTAAAGTGATGGCTCCGCTGGTCCCCAGCAACAGGCAATCCTGCCTGGATATGGTTTTACTCCTGGCTTTTAGCCTGACAAAGGGATTGATCCTTTTTTTGTTGCTGGCCCAGTACATGTACAGACCAGACAGGGCGGCCAGGATATAGAAAAGCAGAACCGGGATATAAGCCTGGGAAAATGGAGTTTCAAAATATATCAAGGGTAGGAGAATAATCTCTGTTCCCGCCCACAAAAAGACGGAGCCGGTCAGATAAAAGCTGTAAAAAGGTTTGTACAGGCCAAGCATTTTGATGAGCCCATAGCCGGCACAGGCTGGCAGTATAAGTAATAATAATATAGAAATTATAATCGTTTGATAGGTCAACATGACTCACCTCGGTTTATTCTTCATACAGGATTTTGAAACGTGCCATTTTCTCATTATCTATTTTCCGTAATGTCTTATAGAAGCTGTCCAGGCCCAGGTTCAGCTGCTTTGAAATATAATTCCGTTGTTCTGTCTCGGCCGGACTGCTATGGGCATATATGATAGTGTTATCGATCCGGTTGACAGCATAGTAGTCATGGTTTTTCAGAATCCTGAAATGCAGGTGCCGGTCTGCCTTTACCACAATGTAGTTAATGTCTGCCAGAGCAGCATGGGAACATATGTAGTAGGAGGCCGGGAAGCCAATGAACATGGACTGGGGAAAACTCTGGTCATGAGCATGGGCGAAGGTCAGACTACCATCTTTGTTATAGATGTAGGGAAGGATGAAATCCCCGCTGTATTGTCTGGCGGCCCAGACATATTCATCACAGAAAAAGCAGGAGGCCTCTTTATCCTGACCCAGAATATAGTCATATATTTGTTTACACTGGCTGTCCATCTTCTGTGGATTCTCCAGAAAGTGCATATTGGCAGCGGCAGGGAAGCTGTTGCTTGAGATAAGAAGCATCAGCAGGAACATACAGCAGATAAAGAGATGGTTCTTGAATCCCGAGCTATTTCTGATGATCCAAAGAAAGCCAACTGTGATAAAGAGGGCCTCCGGGAAAAGCCAGTACAGGTTTACCTCATCCATGGCTGAAGGCAAGAGGCCGGCAAGGGCCAGAATCGCGGCAAGAGCCAGGGAGACCAGAACCGGAAAGACCAGACTCAAGGCCCGGGTTCTGGAAAAGATACACAGGGTGATCACTAAACAAATGGCCAGAATAATCATCAGCTGGTCACCTGCATAGAGATCAAAGGAATTCACCAATCTCTTAAATGATAGAGTATCCTGAGTAGATGGCAGGCTGACCCTGCTTTGGAGCCACAGGAAAAAGAGGTTGGGAACTACGGAAAACAGGCATCCGGCCATAAGGGGCAAGGACCTTTTCCAGATGGAATAGAAGATGCCAAAACCCAGGCTGAGCAGGAGACCCAGAACCATACCGGTTATATCCATAAAACAAAGGGCAAGGTTGACTCCGGCTAAAAGGACAAAATATAGTTTCCGGTCCGCAAGATCTCTTAAGCGAAGATAAAGATAAATGATGAGAGGAAGCCCCACTGTCGATATGGGGGCAGAGGGATGCCAGCCCCTGGTCATTAATGCCAATTCGGAACAATGGACAGAATAGCAGCCTAGCAGCTGGATGGTCCACATCATAATGAAAAATACATTGCGCAGCAAGAGACTGTCGGAATCATATTCCCAGGCAAATAACTGATAGAGGCAGCTGCAGAGGATGATCATCTGAACAGGCATCATCAGGTGAGCTGCCAGGACCGGTTTGGTAAAGGTAACAATTCCCAGGAATGCATATTGGAAGGCCCAGGGGGATGTGACGTCAGCCAGAGAGCTGCTGCTGAAATGAGTCAGCAGACTCCCACTGGCAGGATTAGACATAAACATCCTGCCGCTTTTTATCATATCTACGGCACTAACCAGATAATGGACATCCGAGAACTCCTGTCCCTGAAAAAGGGTGACGTTTATAATGATAAACAATGTCAGGATTAAAGCAATAGTATGGGACAGGCGCTGGTCTTTAGACAACCGGGTCCAGCAGCAGGTAAAGCGGACCCTGGGATCCGGGCTGGTGATTTTGCCATAGGCTATACAGGTGAGAATTCCTGCCGCTCCCCCTACAAGATAAAGGACGGTCACCAGAAAGACAGCCAGGTAAAAAGAAGCTTTTGCCATAACCAGGGGTACAAGCAGCAGCTGGCTCATAGCCCAAAGACTAAAGCTTCCCAGAAGATACCATATATAAAAATTCTGAGCCAGTTGTAAGCGCTTACTCAGGAAATATCCGGTAAAAACTGGAATGAGTATGATAAATAATAAAAAACTGATGAAGGCTATAATAATATTCAAAAGAAAAACCATACTATATTCCCCGCATATGAAATGCTGGATAAAAAACAAACTATCCTGCCAGGTCATAATTTAAAAAATGTAATTATAAAAATATGATAGCTGGTCACAGAGAGAGTATATCATAAAAAAAATAAAACTGCTACTTCTGTGGATTTCCTTTGGGTAGAAAGATTATTAAAGAAGACACAATAACCTGACATTAAATAATAGACGGTATGGTACGGCAGGTTTACAGGAGTGGTGGAAATAGCAATTAATGGACATCAGGAAAAATATGTGGTAATATAAAATTCATATTATTAAGGAGTCTAAATTATAAATGATATGATAACTTTGGCAGGCATGTTCTTTTCAGTGATATTTTTGTTGATGATTCCTATAATCCTAGGGTATTTATGGTGTGATATTTGTGATGTTCCAAAAAGTTTTGCTGCAATGTATGTTTTTGGGACGTTTTTTATATGGTCATATAGCCAGATTATATTAGTCCCTATGATTTTGGGGAATGTTTTATTTACCATCGCGTCAACCACCCTTTTGTCTGTTACGATTATATTTGTGCTTATTTCTTTTTATAAGTTTTATGTAAATAATAATCCAGTCAAAGGCAGATGGAGTCTTGAGAACTTTAGTCCCGCAAATGTTTGTATGAAGGACAGGATAGCTTTTTCCCTTCTCCTGATAGTTGTTTGTATTATAATTTTTAATAGTATTTATCTGCAGCATACAGATGCAGACGATTCCCGGTTTGTAGTTTTAACTATGGATACGATCAGAAGAGGCAGGATGTTAAGAGCTAATCCTGCTACGGGAAGAGATCTGACAGTCGATATTGGAGAGGTGAGTAAGGATTTCTCTTCCCCCTGGGCGGTTTATATGGCTTATATAGCCAATATCTGTGGGGTGAAGGGAAGTATTCTGATCCATACGATTGTCCCATTTTTTTTATACATCCTGGTTACCTGCGCATACTGGCTTTTAGCTGAGGTTTTATTTCCCGGGCAATTTGCCTGGAAGTGCCTGTTTGTGTCTTTAGTATGGTATATATGTATATTCTCCAATTATTCAATTATGAATTCGGAGACTTTTATAATGTTAAGGATCTGGCAGGGAAAAGCAATCGTAACAGGGGTTAGTATTCCCATGTTTTTATATGGGTTAATTAAGGTTTTCCGGGAAGATACGTGGAAAAACTGGTTGAATCTCTGGCTGATTAATCTTGGAAGCTGTTTGCTTTCAGGGAATGGTATAGTGATTGGTGTTTTAATGTTAAGCAGCTACGGCCTGGTGTATTCTGTGATCTTAAAAAGGTTTAAATATTTATTCTTTTCATTGATGTTATGCTCTGCCAATTTTGTTTTTTATATGGTTAATCAAAATGCGTATAAGTTTCTGCATTAAAACCAACAAAAAGAAATACGTTATTTAATGGTGAAATAGCAAGCAGGGCATAGATTGTTACAAATATTTTTGGAGAATTAGTTGTGGATTTTATTACTGTAATTGGAGAGATATCAAGCAGTTTTCATGAATATTATGGTTCGGAGAGAATGCTTGTCATAGCATTGTTCTGTATGATGTTGGCGTATTTATATTTTCCTGGGATAAAAAAAATAATACTTTATCCTACCATGTTGATTCTCTTTTTGATAGTAAACCCAATACTATATGAAAAAATTTTTTCCAGTATAATTTATTGGCGGATGTTATGGATGATACCCTGTACTTACCTCATTGCATATGTTATTTGTCAACTGGTAAAGGTAGGCAGCTCCTTAAATAAAAAAATCATGATTCTTTGTTGTATGTGCCTGTTTATTGCCGCTTCGGGATATTATGTGTATACCAGCGAGAATTTTCAAAGGACACAGAATCTGGAGAAGGTTGACAGTGGTGTGAAAGAAGTCGGTGATTTTATTCTGGAGAATTGTGACAGCCCTAAGTGTCTGATGAGAGAAAAGTATCTGTCCGAAATACGTCAGTACTCAATTCATATAGAATTACTCTATGGAAGAAATGTTTTTGATTATATAACGGCTACCAGTGATGAATTGAAGAAAATAGCTGAAGAGATGGAAAGTAAAAAACCAGATTATTCCTATGTACTGGAGAAATTTAAAGAAAACAACTGTAACGTTATTGTTGTCTGGAGTAGGGCACCGATAGAAGAACACTTGATGTATGAATATAGATTAGAAGAGTTAGGCAGGTTAGACGAGAGTATAATCTATAAAACAAAAGATAATAGATAAGAGGTTTCTGTATTATAAATCTGTTTTGACAGAGCTTTAATCATAAAACGTGGTGGGTGAAATCAAATGTATAGAAAAAAAACCCAGGGTTGGGTAAAACATTTAGACTTTATATTGATTGATCTTATAAGTTTATGGATATCTTATGTGCTTGCTTATTATATTCGACATAGCACGCTGGCTTTTTTTGAAAATGAGATGTATCTTTCAATGTTTTATGTTTTAGGCTTGATAGATATTTTGGTATGTTTTTTTCAGAATACTTTCTCAAATGTATTAAGAAGAAATGCAGGTTCTGAATTCGTACACACCATTTCTCATGACATTTTGGTAATCATGCTGTCTCTGCTGTATCTATTTCTAATAAAAAGCGGTGATGAGTATTCCAGACTGGTTGTTTTCTACATGGGAGCCATATATCTTTTGCTGGGCTATGTCACCAGGATTTTGTGGAAAAGGATACTGATACACAGATATCCATATATTGAGAAATCGGTTGTTTTACTGATTACCACTGAGGGATCGGCTGAGCATCTGATTGCATCTATTCAAAAGAATATTATTGAAAAAATTGAGATTATCGGTTTATGTATACTGGATAAGAATATGGTTGGGGAATCAATTTCCGGAGTTCCTGTTATCGGGAACAGGGAAAATATGTTTGAAAGTATTAAACAGGAATGGTTGGATATGGCATTTGTCAGCCTTCCCAATACCTATTATGATACCGAAGAAATCATAGAGCCCCTGGTGGATATGGGACTGGTAGTCCATGAGAAGATATTGGAATATGAGGCAAAGGATGAGGAGCGGGTTCACCTTTATGGAAATTACCTGGTAAAAACCTACAGCATCAATGTGGCAGATCCTCTGCAGCTTTTTATAAAAAGGCTCGTAGATATTGCGGCCGGTTTGGCAGGCGGATTTATTACTATTATTTTGATGTTTATCATCGGGCCTTTAATCTATATGAAATCCCCGGGGCCTATTTTCTTTAAACAAGTCCGTATAGGAAAAAACGGTAAAAAATTTTATATGTATAAATTCCGGAGTATGTATCTTGATGCTGAGGAACGGAAGCAGGCTCTGATGAATGATAACATGATAAAAGATGGTTTTATGTTTAAGATGGATTTTGACCCGAGGATCATTGGCAGCAGACAGCTTCCTGATGGAACAAAAAAGAAGGGTATCGGAAATTTCATCAGGGACTGGAGTCTGGATGAATTCCCCCAGTTCTTTAATGTCCTTAAGGGAGATATGAGCCTGGTGGGCACGAGGCCTCCCACGGTGGATGAATGGGAGAAGTATGAGATGCATCACAGAGGCCGCATGGCCATGAAACCTGGTATTACCGGCCTTTGGCAGGTGAGCGGCAGGAATGAGATTACCGATTTCGAACAGGTCGTTTCTCTCGATAAGCAATATATCAGCAACTGGAGTATTATGCTGGATATGAGAATAATAGCTAAGACTTTTAAGGTGGTTTTGAAAAGGGAAGGATCAATGTAAGTAGTTTTTAAAAGGCATATAATCTATGCCTTTTATATTGTCTCTGAGAGGGATTATGCAGACTGTGGATCATATCTTCCTGCAGGAAAGATAAGGGTAAATAGATATTTGGAGGATTATCTGGAATGGATTATTTTGATCGTGAAGTTAATATTTTATTGATGTTAAAATATTTGTTTAAGCAGTGGAAACTTATTTTACTCGCAATAGTTTTGAGTGCCCTTATTGGTCTGGGCTTTGGCTATTATAAGTACAAATCTACACTGAAGGCAGCCCAAGGCCATTCCGGCGTATCGGATGCAGCCGTAGAAGACTTGTATAATTCTTTAAGCGAGGATGAACAGGGAAGGGTCGACTATATCGTTAAGCTCAACAGCAAATTGAACGAGATGGAAGACTATATACATAACGGTAGTATGATGAAATTGAACCCATATCGTATTCCATCTGACTACAGTTTTTATGATGTGGTATTAGAGCAGGGAGCCTTCAAAAGTGATCTTGAAAAAATCAGTTACACCAATCAACTGAGGGATGCCTATGAGAACTATATCAAGAATGGTAAGCTTGTGAGTGATCTGCTGGAGATCTATCCGGACAAGACTGCCGAAGAAGACATGTTCATTGAGATGGTGGATTTAATCTTTAACCCTGAGCCTGTGGGCAATGCTTCCTTTTATGTTGAAGTAAAGGAAATGGAGGATTTCCCGGATCTTGATAAGAATGTTAATCAGTTATTACAGAATTACAGTAAAGAGTTGAATCAGAAAATAGTAGAACATAATCTGGCTCTTGTTACGACATCCAAAAAGATGGTAATGTCCGAGGATATTCTTGATTTACAGGAAAAAATCAGATCCCGGTATGACAATACAAGAAACGCGATCAGGCTCATGAAAACAAATGGTGAGTTAACAGAAGATGTGATCAGATGCTATGAAAACATGATTGGTGAGGATGGCTATCATTTAACTACCGAGACGAAAATAGAGGATACATCTTCCAGAATCAAGTTCATCCTGAAATATGCGTTAGTTGTCTTAGCCGGCGGCCTTGTCCTTGTCATAGCTTTACTCTGCTTTTATTATCTTGTTTTTGTATTTGGAAAGCACATCATATCGACAGACGATTATGCATTTTTGAAGCTTAATTATCTCGGAGACATGACAGATGAAATACAGTTAGCAGGGATTGTTTCAAAAATCCAAAAGTATTGTCATAGAAACAGCATTGATTCCGTTACATTAGTCAGTACAGACATGTCTATGATTTCCAATGATCTTCTGGCTGAATTAATGCATGAACTGAAAAAAAGGAATATAGAAGCCACCCTCTTTAATGAAAAAACAAAGGAGGGCAAAAACGATTCCTACATAGACCAGCTGTTATCAATGGATAACTGTCTGTTTGTCGAAAAAGTGGATTCTACCGAAATTGATAAGCTTTATGGAATCGTTAAGCTCTGCAATGATAATGAGATAGGGATTGCAGGAGTGGTAAATGGTTAAAAATCAAAACTATATGAGCGTGTAGGAGGCTGGGTAGTTGAAAGGGAATAATAAAAATTCTTTGAATGTTAGACATATTTTTATTATTGGTGCCAAGTCTATCGGCCAGTACGGCGGATACGAAACTTTTGTGGATAAACTGACAGAACAGCATCAGAATAATCCGGGTATTAGATACCACATCGCCTGCAAGGCCAATGGTGTGGGAGCTATGGATGAGACCCACCTGTCCGGTGTGAAAGTTTTGAAAAAGAACACTAAGGGGGATGTGACAGAGTTTAAATATCATAATGCTCATGTGTTCAAGATTCCCTGTCCGGATATAGGACCTGCCGTGGCCATTTATTATGACTATGCCGCATTTAAATATTGCATTAAGTATTGCAGAGAACATAAAATTAAAAGGCCTGTTTTTTATGTTTTAACCTGTCGGATTGGATTGTTCATTAACCATCTGGTAAAAAAAATAAAGGCTTTTGGCGGCCTTTATTATCTTAATCCGGATGGTCATGAATGGAAGAGAGCCAAGTGGAGTCCGCCGGTAAGATTTTACTGGAAATGGTCTGAAAAAAGTATGGTGAAAAGAGCGGATTTGGTTATCTGTGATTCAGTAAACATCGAAAAATATATACGCTCTGAATACGGTGCAGATAATACCAGGTACATTTCTTATGGTTCAGATACCAGGCCAAGCACTCTGGCAAATGATGATCCTAAGTTTGCCGGCTGGTTACAGGAAAAGGGCCTCGAAGCAGAGAAGTATTACCTGGTTGTCGGCCGCTTTGTTCCAGAGAATAATTACGAAACCATGATCCGGGAATTTATGAGGAGCGGCAGCAGTAGAAATTTTGCCCTCATCACAAACATGAACGAGAAACTGGAAGAACAGCTGGAGTCAAAGCTTCACTTCAGTAAAGATCCACGTATAAAATTTGTCGGTACTGTTTATGACAAGGAGCTGCTCAAAAAGATCCGGGAAAATGCATATGGTTACTTCCACGGTCATGAAGTTGGGGGTACGAATCCAAGTCTTCTCGAGGCTTTGGGCAGCACGAAGTTGAACTTGCTTCTGGATGTCGGTTTTAACAGGGAAGTTGGACAGGAAGCGGCTTTATACTGGAATAAGGAAAGCGGTGACCTGGCTGGTCTGATTGACAGAGTTGATAGGATGGATGAGGAAGAGCGGACGAGATTTGGTGTGGCCGCGAAAGAACGAATCGAAAAGGCCTACAGTTGGGAATTCATTGGCGACGAATATATGAGTATTTGGAAAAACAGGAAGAAAGTTGGTCAGAGATGAAAATATTAGCGATTCACAATTTTCACAGAAAAGGGTCAGCAAGTGGCGATGACCAGGTTTTTAAAAGCGAGACAGCCTTACTGGAAGCTCATGTGAATGAAGTAGTGAGATATACGGTTTCCAACGATGAGTTTGACAGGGCAAATATATTTGGTAAAGTGCAGGCTACATTTGGTATGTTATGGTCAAAAAAGAATTACCGTGCAGTCAGGGACATAATCAAAAAAGAAAAACCTGACCTTGTGCATGTGCATACTTTTTTTCCCTTGCTCTCGCCCTCTATTCTCTATGCTTCAAAAAGGATGGGAGTTCCAGTTGTTGCTACACTACATGATACCAGGTTTATATGTCCATGTTCTACGTCCCTGCGCGGTACAAAACTGTGTAATGCTTGTGGAGATGGCCATTATTTCCGTATGTGTAGGTACAATTGTTTTAAAGGATCAAAAATTCAAAGCTTTCTTGTCGCGGGAATATTTAAATATCATAGAATTAGAAAAAGTTTCTATAAACAAATTGACAAATATATTTGCCTGAACGAAAATCAGATCCGTCTGCTCAAAGGAATTGGTTTTGATTCCGGCAAAATCATAAAAAAATATAATTTTGTCCCAGATGCCGAAGCTAATTTAAAGGCGGTAAAAACCGAAGGAATTCCTGATAGATATGTGGTTTTCTATGGCCGTATTGGAGAGGAAAAGGGAATCAGGATCCTCATGAGAATGTGGAATAAAATTACTGATATACCTTTAGTAGTTATGGGAGGAGGACCTCTTGAAGAAGAGTTCAGGGCTTGGGCTGACCAAAAAAAGAATGTCTATTATCTGGGATACACTCAGCACGACAAGTGCCTTTCTATTGTAAAAGGAGGAGAGTTTGTGGTCTTTCCATCAATATGGTATGAAGGGTGTTCCATGGTTGAGATTGAAGCCCAGTCTCTTGGGGTAGGTTTAATAGCAACTGACCTTGGCTTCTCCACTGAAGCCATACAGAATGGCTATAATGGTTATAAGATAGCTCTTGGTGACCTGAAGGGATTTGTCAAAACAATAAGGAGACTGTGGAAAGATCCTGATCACTGTAGGGAAATAGGGGAAAATGCCCGGAAAGAATATGAAATGAAGTATTTACCAGAGGATAATTATAAGCAGTTAATTGGCATTTACCGGTCTTTGATGAATAATTGAGGTTATCAAAATGGATCATAGAATATCTGGAATTGACAAAGTAATTATTTATAAAAATACAATGGTTAAACTACTCCGTGGATTATGGTGGAGGTTATTTCTTAAGAGAGCAAAAGGTTTGTTTTTAGTGGGGAAAAATGTGAAGATTTCCCATGCAAGACATATATCCTGTGGGAAAAATGTAAAATTCGAGGACTTTTCTGAGATACAGGGTCTCTGTTCAGACGGTCTTGTTTTTGGCGACAATGTAACGATCAGCAGGGGGGTAATGATCAGACCCTCAAGTTATTATGGGAGAGACCTGGGGGCAGGCCTTGTAATGGGTGATAATAGCTCAATAGGTCCCCATGGTTATGTTGGCTGCTCAGGTAAGATAGTGATAGGCAAAAATGTAATGTTTGGACCTAAATGCAGCCTCTTTGCCGAGAATCATGTGTTCAGTGATACGAAGACCACGATCAAAAGCCAGGGTGTCAGACAAAAAGGGATAGTAATTGAAGATGATTGCTGGATAGGAAGTAACGTTGTGATCCTGGATGGTGTGGTGATTGGTAAAGGATCAGTAATAGGAGCGGGGACCTTGCTTGCTAAAGATGTAGCCCCCTTTAGTATAGTAATGAATAAACGAGAAAGAGTGATCAGGGACAGAGGTTTGAATCATTCCATATAAAATATTACACAACGTCTAATGAATGTGAGGGATATAATGCATCAGGATAATTTGAGAAAAGCACAATTATGTCAGCTGGAGATAGCAAAGGAAGTAAAACGTATTTGTGAGTTGAATGATATCAAATACTCTTTAATGTTTGGGAGTATGCTGGGTGCGATCAGGCACAAAGGTTTTATCCCCTGGGATGACGATCTTGATATAGGTTTTTTGCGCACAGAATATGATAAGTTTATCGCTGCCTGTGAACGTGATCTGGATTCCCGCTATTTCCTGCAGACCTATGAGACGGACCCTTACTTTACGTGGCCCTATGCCAAAATTCAAAAGAAAGGTACTGTTTACAGAGAAGCTGGTGTTGATGACAGAACGGCATCAGGAATCTTTATTGATATTTTCCCTATAGAGAACACTCCAAAGTACGCAAAAGTGATAAGGCTGAGATATAAGTATTATTTAAAGCTTTTACAGATAAAATCAAATTACACCATCACAATTGCGGAAAATAAAAAGGTTCTGAAAGTGGTGATGCGTCTGCTTTCTAAATTATATAATAAGGATAAACTCAAAGCAAAGGTGAGGGCTATGGCCCAATACTGTAAAGATGACTCCTCTAAATATGTATACTGTATCTACTCGCCCTATTCTTTGAATAAAGAAGTGATGCCAAGAAAATGGTTTAAAAAGTTCATATCTGTTGATTTTGAAGGAGAAAAGTTTTCTGTTTTAAAAGAATATGACAAATACCTGAGACATGTTTACGGGGATTATATGCAGCTGCCTCCCGAGTCAGAGAGGGAAAACAGACATCAGATTTTAGAAGTTTATACCGGAGAATAGATAAGGGGTATCATACAGTGTTTAATGTTTCCGTCATAACTCCCTGCTATAAGGGGAACAGATATTTACATATTTTACGGGGAATATTATGTGATAATCAAAACTATGCCAAAAGAAGAATCCCGGATTTTCGGTTAGAGTGGATTGTGGTGAATGATTATCCAAAAGAACCTGTAGACCTGCGGCTGCCTGATGAGGAATTGTCTATAAAGATTCTTAATCATAAGCACAATCAGGGAATCCATCAGGCGAGAGTAACCGGTCTGTCCCATGCTTCTGGAAAATATACAATTTTCCTTGATCAGGATGATACACTATCTGAAGAGGCAATATATGAGTCTTACAGGAGTATTGGCAGCTCAGATCTTTTGATTGAAAATGCCTGGCTTGAGGACTTGAATGGAGAAAAAACTCTTTTGTATCAGACCAGGGGAGCTATAAAAAACGCATTGTCACTTGGACCATATTTGACAGCGCATAATCAGATCGTTTCCCCGGGACATTGCCTGATCAGGCGGAACTCCATACCGGAGGCCTGGACCAGGAATATCTTGAAGGTCAATGGGTCAGATGATTTATATCTCTGGCTTTTGATGTTTGGTTGTGGGGCAAAAATACAGTTTATTAACAAACCATATTATACTCATAAATATACAGGAATAAATCTGTCTGAAAATGAAAGGAACATGGCTCAGTCCAGCCTGCTTGTAGCAAAGTATTTAAAAGAGAGTGGATGCTTTTCGCCCATTCAGATTAAGCGTTTTGTCAAAAGCCGGGAAATGAGGGTGACTGAGGATAAAAAGAATAAGACAGCATTTTTTAAAATGCTTGCCGGGAATATTGATATCATTTTTTTGCGTGGCCTGTGGAAGTTTAGGGCGGTACTAATAAGATAAAATTTTGGAGGCTTTAAATGATTTCTGTTGCTGTAACCACATATAATGGAGAAAAATACATTGAAGAACAACTCCAAAGTATCTGTGAGCAGACCTTGTCCGTTGATGAGATCATAATAGTGGATGATTGTTCTACTGACAATACGGTGGATATAGTGGAGAACTTTATTCTTAGGAATGAGGAAAAGAGAATCCATTTGCTTGTTAATAAGAAGAATCTGGGTTACACAAAAAATTTTTACAAGGCAATTTCCATGACCCATGGCGACTATATTTTTCTGTCTGACCAGGATGATATTTGGAAAACTAATAAAGTTGAGCGTATGATTGATGTCATGCGGACTACAGATTCAGATATTTTGTGCAGCGCTTTTGATATTATAGATGAAAAAGGCGTAATAACAAAGAAAGTATTCCGCATACCAGACTTTATACAAAATGCTCCGGAAGGGGTTTCGGAAGTTAGCATAAAAAGGTTGATGCTTGGGAATATTGCCCAGGGATGTACCTATTGTTTTACAAAAAAAGTCAGGGATATATATATAAAGATCCGCTATACAGAGATTATACATGATCACCAGTTAATGGTTATAGGTGCGGCTGTTGGCAAAGCGGGTTTTCTAAACGAAAAGCTGATCGGGTACCGTATCCATTCCGACAATGCCATAGGATTTACCGATAAAAAAACATTGAGAGGAATTGATTTCAGGATCAGGCATAAAGAACCGATGATGGTAACACTCCTGAAAAGAATCAGGAAGTACCACAAAGTGCCATTTTATTACCAGTGTGTACTGATGCACTATTTGAGAATTCCCATTTTACGGGCAGTTATCAAAAGGTTTTTTGGTAAGTAATGTGAGGTTTATATAAAAAATGAAGACCAAACCTAAAGAATTATATGCTTACATACTGGGACTCACATCGACCTTGTACATGGTTATGATACGTGGCATCCCGCTGTTTTATTTTGTGGCTTTAGCAGGGCTGACTGTGTTCAGACCCAAAAAGACCAGGATGGATATGTTCTTATTGGGGTACTCTTTTTGCATGCTCACATCGGTCGTTTTGAATGTCTTTACTAGCAGCCATAAAGGGACGTTAATTTTTTCCCTGATGCTCTATGCGATTCTATTCTTCACAATAGTACAATTTGGAGAGGCAACTTATAATAGTATTCCTACTTTTGTAAAAGGGCTCAGACATTCTTGCTATTTCCAACTGTTCTGGTGTTTTTTGCAGTATGGCCTGGATAAATTTATTCATATGGATATTAATGATGTGGTCTTTCACAGACTCCTTCATATGGTTGAAAATGCCAGCAGACATATTGATGGAAAACTGGTATTGTCTGGTATTTGCTGGCATCCAAGTAATATGATTCCAGTCATTCTGCTTTTATTATTGTTTTCAAATAATATTTTTGTTTGGATCGCATGCTTTTTTGTAGTAATTAAGATGCAGAGTTCAACAGCTCTGTTTATCGTTTCTATTGCCCTTATGACAAGGTTTATTTTTATGGTGTTTGACAGATATTCAGAAAGACTGACGGCCAGAAGCTGGGTTATAGTGATGGGGGTAATACCTGTAGTAATCGCAATGTGTGCGACAACAAGACTAGGTGGTGTGCTGTTTGATAACTTTAGCCGTCTTATCAATAGAGTTTTAGGTGTTGAAACAGATTTGAGTACTATGGCTCATCGGAGTTATTATACCCTGTTTCCCAAGGTCTGGTCTCAGTCAACTTTATTACAGAAACTCTTTGGTTATGGTCCGGGTTTATCTGGTGTCCCCATTACGAAGATTACCGGACAGTATCAACTCCTGGGAGCCTGGGTTGTTGAGAGCGATGTGATGAACTTCATTTACGGCATAGGAATTGTTGGAACAATCTTTGTTTATCTGTATTTCCTGCAGTTGTTAATCAACACCGGGAAAGACAGGTGGGTGTTATGGTGCCTGATTATCCCTTTGCTATTTGCCGGTATTACCTATAACATACAGTATTACTGGGTGTTTTTCTTTGAGTCATTGCTGGTAATCTGTAAAGCAAAAGGATATTCCATAAAAACACTCATTGTCAGGGAAAAGAAGAAAAAAACTATATTCCAGATAATTACGGAATTCAGGTCTTGAATAGACTGGATTATAAATTGGGTAAATGGTGAGGCTGTCGCAGAAATGTGATAGCCTTACAAACTGTTAGCTATCAGTCGCTAAATCTTATCTGCTATGGCCGTGAAACATGGGCTCTAAAAGTAAGGATCATGTATCACAAACTGGTTTTATTGTAAAAGATATGTTAAGATTAAATTGATATAACATTCCAATTTAGAGTTCATGTAGCCTTCTTATTATTATAGTTGGGCAAGCTGGCTGCAGTGTCTTTAAATTAAGATTTACAAAGAAAGGATATATGACAGTGGTGCTTTTGAGGGCATCATAATCATAAAGTAAAACAAATGAAAGCGTTAATTCTAAACTCAGGTCTGGGTTCCCGCATGGGGGCTTTCACTTCAGACCATCCCAAATGTATGACAGAAATCGGTTTGTATGAGACGATTCTGTCAAGACAGCTTAAGATTCTTACCGATGCAGGGATCAAAGAGGTAGTGATAACGACAGGTTACTTCGATGGTGTTTTGGTAAATTATTGTAACTCCCTGGACCTTCCTTTACATTTTACCTTTGTTAAGAATCCTGTATATGATAAGACGAACTATATTTATTCTATTTATTGTGCAAGAAGATTTCTGGATGATGATATCGTCCTGATGCATGGTGATCTTGTATTTGAAAATGAGGTTTTTGACCTTGTTATGAAATCTTCCGACTCATGTATGACGGTTTCTTCCACCCTGCCTCTCCCGGACAAGGATTTTAAGGCAAGAGTCGTAAATGGAAAAGTCATGGCCGTTGGTGTGGATATTTTTAATGAAGCCATGGCCGCCTAGGCCCTCTATAAGCTGAAAAAAGACGACTGGAAAATCTGGCTGGATAAGATCGTAGAATTCTGTGAAGCAGATAAAGTAAATGTTTACGCGGAGAATGCCTTAAATGAGTTGGAGGGGAAGGCTAATATCACGGCACTGGATGTCAAGGATCTGCTCTGCTCTGAAATCGATAATCCGGAAGATCTGGCAGTAGTGACTGCCAGGCTTAAGGAGATTGAATCCCGGACGGTCTATATGTGTTTTTCTACGGATATTATTCATGGAGGGCATATTGCCATAATAAGAAAAGCCCAGAGGCTGGGCAAGCTTATTGTCGGGATATTATCGGATGAGGCTGTCGCCTCCTATAAACGACTGCCCTTGGTTCCGGCGGCGGAGAGAAAAAAATTATTCTCTAATATCGCGGGTGTTTATAAGGTAGTGGATCAGGAGACCCTGTCCTACGCAGAGAATCTGAAAAAATATAAACCAACTATGGTTGTTCATGGGGATGACTGGTGTAGCGGTTTCCAGAAACCAATACGGGATGAAGTGGTATCTGTTTTGGCTTCCTATGGAGGAAAGCTTGTAGAGTATCCTTACAGCAGTGATGAGAAATACAAGGATATTGAGGCAAGGACCAGGAGTGATCTTGCCATGCCTGACATCAGACGAGGGCGATTGAAGAGAGTTCTTCAGATGAAGGGCCTTGTCACAGCCATGGAAGCCCATGACGGCTTGACCGGTTTGATTGTTGAGAACACAGTTGTACACCAGGATGGCGGTGCCCGCCAGTTTGATGCCATGTGGGTATCCAGCCTTTGTGATTCTACGGCAAAGGGCAAGCCGGATATAGAATTGGTGGATATGACCTCTCGTTTCCGTACGATTGAAGATATCACTGAAGTGACTACTAAGCCGATCATTTTTGACGGGGATACCGGCGGAAAGACGGAACATTTCGTTTATACTGTAAGGTCACTCGAGCGCCTGGGTGTAAGTATGGTCATTATTGAGGACAAAACCGGTTTGAAAAAAAACAGCTTGTTTGGGGCGGAAGTTGTCCAGACACAGGATACAATCGAAAATTTTTGCATGAAGATCAAGGCAGGGAAGAAAGCTCAGCGCACAAAAGAGTTTATGATCTGTGCACGGATTGAGAGCCTGATTTTAGAGCAGGGGATGGAAGATGCTCTGACCCGTGCTTTTGCCTTTACTGAAGCTGGTGCTGACGCAATTATGATTCATAGCCGAAAGAAAGATCCTTCTGAGATCCAGGAATTTATAGAAAAGTTCCGCGAAAAAGATACGGTGACACCCATTGTTCTCGTTCCGACATCCTTTAATTCCGTAACAGAAGAAGAGTGGAAAGAACGTGGCGCCAATATCATCATTTATGCCAATCAGCTTATGAGAGCGGAGGTTCCTGCCATGACCAGGGCGGCTGAAACCATTCTTAAGCATCACAGGGCAGAGGAATGTGACGAGATGCTGATGCCTTTTAAGGATATAATCCGCTTGATTCCATCAGAAGTGTTTTAGAAGAAAGGTTATGTTATGGAACAAAAGCTTATAGTCACAAATGGAAGTTATGAGCAGCTTGATAACTGGTTTGATCATTTAAACAAGGTTTTTCTCGTTTGTGATAGATCCATATCATTGCATAAAATTGATAAATATTTTGGAGACCTTCCCTCACGTCTTAATGTCCAGATGATAAGATTTTCAGATTTTACTCCTAACCCTCAATATGAGAGCGTTGTTAAGGGAGTAAAGTTATTCAGGGAAGAGGGATGCGATGCAGTGATCGCCTTTGGAGGCGGATCTGCGATGGATGTGGCAAAGTGTATTAAGCTGTATACAAGCCAGCCTGGATCTGGAGAAGGCGGTGAGTGGCTAGAACAGGATATAGAGACGAACCACATTCCATTTCTCGCCATTCCAACAACCGCAGGAACAGGATCTGAGGCTACCCGATACGCCGTGGTATATTACGATGGGAAAAAGCAGAGTATAACAAGTGACAGTATCATTCCTGAGAGTGTACTGCTGGATGCAGGCATATTAAGGACCCTGCCGGAGTATCAGAAAAAGGCGACCATGTGCGACGCTCTTTGCCATGCCATAGAAAGTTTCTGGTCAGTGAACAGTACTGAGAAGAGTAAAGAGTACAGCCGGGCTGCGATCCAGGGCGTGATGAACAATATGGATGGTTATTTTGCCAATACTGATGAAGGAAATAAAGGTATGCTTTTGGCCGCGAACACAGCAGGCAAAGCAATTAATATAACACAAACTACAGCCGGACACGCCATGTGTTATAAGATCACAAGTTTATTTGGCTGTTCCCACGGTCATGCGGCTATTTTGTGTGACAGGGTCCTGTTTCCATGGATGATCAAAAATACAGACCTGTGTATTGATCCACGGGGCCAGGGCTACCTGATGGAAACCCTGGATGAGATCGGCAGAGCCATGGGTTGTGAAAATGCTTCTGAGGGAGCTGAAAAGCTGGAGAAGATTTTTGAATCTACAGGCCTTGAGGTGCCGGCAGCAAGCCAGGACCAATTTGATGAATTGCGAAAGAGTGTCAATCCGGTCCGTTTGAAAAATCATCCCATAGCACTGGACGGGAATACAATTGATGTCCTGTATCATAAAATATTAAATGGAGTGGAAGAATGAAGGTTAAAGAATTTGTTGATATTTTAGGAGCTGATTTTTACACTGGAGTGCCTGACAGTCAGCTCAAAGCCCTGTGTAATTATCTGATGTATACTTATGGCATTGATCCCCAGCATCATATCATTGCGGCAAATGAAGGGAATTGTACGGCATTGGCAGCAGGTTATCATCTTTCAACCGGTAAGGTGCCTGTTGTATATATGCAAAATAGCGGTGAGGGCAATATCATTAATCCGGCAGCATCACTTCTGAATGATAAAGTTTACGCGATTCCAGTCATCTTTGTCATCGGATGGCGGGGTGAGCCGGGCATTCATGATGAGCCCCAGCATATATACCAGGGAGAGGTCACAGTCAAGCTGCTGGAGGATATGGATATTAAGTCATTCATCATTGGTAAAGACACAAGCCAGGATGAAGTGGCTGCGGCTATGGAAGAGTTTAAGGCTATCCTGGCAACTGGTAAAGATGTAGCATTTGTGATCCGCAAAGGAGCCTTGACAGATGCTCCGGAAGTGGAATATAAAAATGATAACCATATGCTCCGGGAGGACATCATCCGGCACATCGTCAAGGTTAGCGGAGAAGACCCTATCGTGAGTACCACTGGTAAGGCGAGCCGTGAACTGTTTGAGACCAGAGAGGCTAATGGGCAGAGCCACAAGTATGATTTCCTTACGGTAGGATCAATGGGCCACAGTTCTTCTATTGCTCTGGGTGTGGCTATTAACAAGCCCGGGAGGAAGGTTTGGTGTGTAGATGGTGATGGTGCCGTTCTTATGCACATGGGCTCGTTAGCTGTTATGGGAGCAAATAAACCCAATAATCTTGTTCATGTGGTCATTAATAATGGGGCCCACGAGACCGTTGGTGGCATGCCTACGGTTGCTGCCGGTATTGATTTGGTTGCCATTGCCGGAGCATGCGGATACCCAAATGCGGTGAAGGTCGATAGCTTTGGGGATCTGGACAGAGAACTTGAAAATGCAAAGAGCAGAGATGAGTTATCCATGATAGTAGTCAGCTGCAACATAGGATCACGCCCGGATTTAGGGCGTCCGACAACCACAGCCTTGGAAAACAAGCAGAATTTTATGGAGTTTTTACAAACTTTTTAAAAAATGATATAGCAATTTCGTTTTGTATGGAAAGAAGCAGCCAGGAAGTAATCATTGTTTGCTAATTATATTATGCAATAGCAGAAATGGAGAAGTTATTATGAAAGGAATTATTCTTGCAGCGGGGAAGGGGACCCGTCTATACCCCATAACAAAACCAGTTTGTAAGCCCTTGGTGCCGGTTTATGACAAACCTTTAATCTATTATTCTATCTCTACTCTCATGCGTGCCAATATCCGGGATGTCCTGATCATCCACGCACCGGGAGACAAGGAGGCCTTTGAACACCTGCTTGGAGATGGCAGCAGCCTTGGCCTGTCCATCAGCTACAAGGCTCAGGAGGTCCAGAGGGGTATCGCCGATGCTTTTATTATAGGTGCTGATTTTATCGGTGACGACTCTGTGTGCCTGATGCTGGGAGATAACATCTTCTATGGTCCCTTGTTCCGTCATAAACTGAGAACCATCGTGAAGAATTTTAAGGATGCGGTGATTTTTGGTTACTATGTAAACGACCCAAGACCCTTTGGTGTCGTAGAGTTCGACGAGACCGGCAAGGCCCTCTCCATCGAGGAGAAGCCCAAGCATCCCAAGTCCAATTATATTGTGCCTGGCCTCTATTTCTATGATAACAGGGTTATTGACATTGCCAGGACCATAAAGCCTTCTGCCAGGGGAGAGTTGGAGATCACTTCTGTGAATAATGCTTATCTTCAGGATGGCAGCCTTCATGTGGAGCCTTTAGGTAGTGAGTATACCTGGTTTGATGCCGGTAATGCCGACAGTCTTTATGAGGCAGCGGGAGCGATCCGTACGGCCCAGAGAAGTGGTAAGCTGATCGGCTGTCCGGAGGAGCAGGCCTTGAAAAACCACTGGATTACGGTAGACCAGCTTCGGGAAATCGCGGAAGAGATGGAGAAGACCAAGTATGGTCAGTACCTCTTTGGCCTGATCGCTGAGATTGAGAATGAGGATTAAGAAGGGATTCCATGAATAGTTTTTTGGAGGAAGATTTAGAAAGTATTCTTAATTGTCCTTATTTAAACTGGAAGAACTATGAGAGGGCCACTTTTCTTGTGACCGGGGTGCCCGGCCTGATAGGTTCCCTTTTGCTTCGGACCCTGCTTTATGTCAATGAAAAGAAGAAGCTGGACATCCATATTCTGGCCCTGACCCGGGACCCGGGGAAGGCAGAGAGGATCTTCAGGTCAGACCTAAAAGAAGGAAAACTTATCCTCTTGACCGGTGATGTCAGGCAGGAGATAGATATCTGCCAGAAAGTGGATTATATTATCCACGGGGCGGCTATAACCGACTCTAAACAGATGGTCAGTGACCCGGTCAATACATTCCTGACTTCAGTGGACGGAACCCGTCATATCCTGGATTTTGCGGACCGGGTCAAGGTCAAAGGCATGGTTTATATTTCTTCCCTGGAGATGTATGGCATTACAGAAGAGAAGGATAATCCGGTAAGTGAGGACCAGCTGGGCTATCTGGATCTGACGAATGTACGGTCATCTTACCAGGAGGGGAAAAGGGCTGCCGAGTTTTTGTGCACTGCCTATTACCATCAGAAAAAAGTACCTGTCAAAATAGCACGCCTGGCCCAGACCTTTGGGCCAGGTGTTTTTGAGTCGGATAAAAGGGTCTTTTCCCAGTTCGCTCACAGTGTAATTGACCATAAGGACATAGTTTTGCATACCAGGGGCCAATCCATGGGAAACTATTGTTATACGGCTGATATGATCAAAGGCCTCTTCTGTATTCTGGAGAGGGGCCAGGATGGCCAGGCCTACAATGTTGTGAACGAGGAGAACACCATGACCATAAGGGAGATGGCGGAACTTGTCGCAAGGGATCTGGCCGGAGGAGGGATCAAACTGATTTATGATATCCCTGACTCAGCACTCGTATATGGTTACGCCCCGGAGGTCCGGATGCGGTTGTCAGGCAGTAAGCTGAGAGCCCTGGGATGGAGTCCTCAGCTGGGGCTTGCAGATATGTACAGGCGGATGATTGACTATTGGAATCGCGGATTTTAGAGCAAGCCGTGGAGACAGGTTTATCTTGTAGCCGGAAGTATGCTTTATAACCGATTTATCCCAGATAAATGAACCTTGCAGTGTCTTGTCTGTTTGATATCTTATGCTAGAATAAATCATATGATATTCAAATAAATCGATATTTAAACAAGACATCTTTGGCGGCAACATCTGGGGGATTTACAATAATGAATAATTCTATAGGACACATTTATGTGGCAGCTCATGAGGTCTGTGAGCTGCCACATAATTTTTTATATGTACCAATTTATGTTGGAGCATATTTGGGGAGACTAGACAAGGATCCGGACCTTCCAGACTACTTTCTCAGAGATGACAGGGATGAAAATATTTCCAGCCATAATGATTGCTTTTCTGAGCTGACAGCCCTCTATTGGGTTTGGAAGAACACACAAGATTCCTGGTCAGGACTGATTCACTATAGGAGAATTTTTGCTTTGCACCGGCCCTGGGGATGGCCTTTCCGGAAGACTGGCTTTGAGGGTCTGCTGACAGAAGACCAGTTGGAAGACCTGATGACTATGGGGGCATATGATATGATTCTGCCCCGGAAAAGACATTATGTCATTGAGACCCTCTATTCCCACTACAGCCATACCTCTGACCACAGGCATCTGGACTCTGCCAGGAAGATCATAGAAGAATCGGACCCGGCTTACCTGCCTGCTTTTGACCGGGTTATGGGCCGGCGAAGCGGTTATATGTTTAATATGATGATCATGAGCAGGGAAAAGCTCGACTCCTATTGCAGCTGGCTCTTCCCCATACTTTTTGAGTTGGAGAAGAGGGAAATGAGAGAAGACATGGATGATTATCAGAAAAGGTTTGGCGGCAGGGTCGCGGAGCTTTTGTTTAATGTCTGGCTGGAATACCAGCTGGATCAGAATAGGATTGACAAAAGCCGGCTGTGTGAGCTGCCGGTCCTGAGGACGGATTCTGTCCATTGGTTCAGAAAAACCCAATACTTTCTCATGGCCAGGTTTTTTCACCGCCCTTACAAGCGAAGCTGGTAATCAATAAGGGTAACTGAAAAGGAAGATAAAGATTATGGAGAGGACTGGAACTTTACAGAAAGTTACATAGGAGAATATGCACATAGCTGCAGACATAGCGGAGCAAAGGAAGCATGTGAGTGCGGATAAGGATGTGTAAAAGGAGAAAATGAATTCAATAAAAAGAAGCTTAGAGGGAGAAAATGGGGCGACAAAAAGGCATAGAGGAGAAAATGAGGGTGGTAGAAGAAGTGCAAAGGGAGAGAATAGGAAGAGAAGTCCTTCTTATCTCTGTTATCGTCCCAGTCTATAATGTGGCTCCCTTCCTAAAGCGCTGTCTGGACTCTGTCCGAAGCCAAACCTATCCCAGACTGGAGCTTCTTTTAGTGGATGACGGGTCTACAGACGGATCCGGTAAGATCTGCCGGTCCTACCAGGCCAGGGATCCGAGATTCCATTATTATTATAAAGATCATGGTGGAGTCGCTGATGCCCGTAATTTTGGCCTGGACCGGGCCAGGGGAGATTATATCAGCTTTATTGATGCTGATGATTATGTGGCGCCTGACTACCTGGAGTATCTTTATGGCCTGGTCCGGATTTCAGGCAGGGCCGGCCAGTCAGGCCAGGAATCGAGCCAGAAATCAAACCAGGAGTCAGGCCAGGAATCGAGCCAAGAGTCAGGCCAGGAATCAAACCAGGAGTCAGGCCAAGAGTCAGGCCAGGAATCAGGCTGGGAGTCCGGTCAGGAGTCAGGCCAGGAATCAAATCAGGAGTCAGGCCAGGAATCGGGCCTGTGTGCTGCCGCCATGTCCATGTGCTCTCTTTGTGTCTGCTATAGCAGTAATGGCCGCAGGATTAGCCGGGGTGATGGCAAAAGAGAGGTCCTCACAGGCAAGGAATGTATCAGGAGGATGTGCTACGATGACCAGGTGGATACCTGTGTCTATGCTAAACTTTATGATAGGGCTCTCTTTGATGGAATCCGTTTTCCCCGGGGGCGCATTTTCGAAGATATGGCAGTGACTTACCGCCTTTTCGACCGTTGTGATCAGGTGGCCTGCGGCTGGCAGCCCAAATACTATTATATGGTCCGGGAAGATTCCATAGTGACCTCCTCCTACTCTCCAGCCAAGCTGGACCTGCTGATAATGACAGACCGGATGGCGGCTTTTGTGAAGGGTAAATATCCCGACCTGGCCCAGGCTGTTCTTCGCAGGAGATGCTATGCCCGCTTCAGCACTTTAAACCAGATGTCGGGACTCAAGGGTAGGGAGGAACTTAGGATTCAGAAGAAGATGATCCGCTTTCTCAGACTTCACAGCAGGCAGCTTCTGGAGGACCCGGCCCTTCCCTGGCGGGATAGAGCCGCCATGGTCAGTATTCTTTTGGGTCTGCCCTTTTACAGGTTTGTGTGGGGTCTCTATTATTGGTGGCAGAGAAAGAGAAGGGTATAGCATAGCAGACCAGCGGCATAAAAGCAGCTGGGGCAGAACGGCAGACCAGCGGCATAAAAGCAGCTGTGACAGAACTGGCAGACCAGCGGCATAAAAGCAGCTGGGGCAGAACCGGCAGACCAGCGGCATAAAAGCAGCTGGGGCAGAACCAACAGATAAGAGGTTGAATTATTGACAGATATAAGAGAGAGAAATAAAGATGAGAACCCTGTCAAAGACTGAGATTAAAAGACTGGAACTGGACCTGCTTGTGGCATTTTCCAGACTGTGTGATAGTAATAAGCTCTATTATACCCTTGGCGGCGGCACCCTGCTGGGGGCTGTCCGCCATAAGGGCTTTATCCCCTGGGATGATGATATCGATGTCCTCATGCCCCGGCCGGACTATGAGCGGTTGATGGCCATGGCTAGGGTTGACAGGTCAGCTCTTCCTGCCTATATGGAGTTCAGACACTGGAGGAATGGAGGGACCTGCTATCCTTTTATCAAGTTGGCAGACAGGAGGACCCTGGCAGAAGAGAAATACGTGGAGGACCGCTATGGCTGCCGGCATATCTGCATGGACATTTTCCCCTTGGATGCTAATCCGGAAGACCCGGCAGAGCTAAGAAGGCTCTACCGGCTGTCTCTTTGGTACCGGAAACTGCTGACCCTTCAGATGGCCAAAAAGGGGGAGGGAAAGACTGGAATTAGACGGAGATTGAAGAAGGCAGCCCTGGCAGGATTCAAAGCCAGTCCCTTGAAAGGCATGTCCCTGAGAGACCAGTGTATGAGGATCGATAATCTGGCAAAGAGAGAAGATTTTGAGACATCCACCTATATAGGCGGACTTGTCTGGGGCTATGGGCCCCAGGAGAGAATCCGTCGGGATATGTTTCTGACGCCGGTGCCTCTGGAATTCGAAGGTCACATCTTTCAGGGGCCGGCCAACTACCATGAATATCTTTCCGGTCTCTACGGGGACTATATGACTCTACCCCCGCCTGAGGCCAGGAAGGGTCATGAACTGAAAGCCTTTATGGCAAAGACCGGCGCCAGATTCTAAAAAATGTATGGAAAAGTGAGGGACAGGCGGAAGTATTGTTGGCTTTTATTTTAGCTACAAAAAGATAAGCAGATGGCAGGGAAAAGATTAAGCAGATGGCAGGGAAATGATAAGCAGATGGCAGGGAAATGATAAGCAGATGGCAGGGAAAAGATTAAGCAGATGGCAAGGAAAAGATAAGCAGGTGGCAGGGAAAAGATTAAGCAGATGGCAAGGAAAAGATAAGCAGGTGGCTGGAAAGATGAACTGGAGGCAGGGGAAAGCATCGGCAGGAGGCAGAGGAAAAGCATCGACGGGAGGCTGGAAAATGGATAGTAGGCATGGAATAGGAGATCCCCTGGTCACGGTGATTGTGCCCGTTTATAATGTGGCGCCCTACCTGGAGGAGTGTATCGGAAGTATCCTGAGGCAGACATTCAGGGATTATGAACTTCTTTTGATCGATGATGGGTCAACAGACCAAAGCGGCCTGATCTGCAGGAGGGCTGCAGAATCGGACCGGCGTATCCGGTATTATTATAAGGAGAATGGTGGCCTGTCCCGGGCCAGAAATTATGGTCTGGACCGGACAAGGGGAGAGTACATCACTTTTATTGACTCTGATGATTATGTCATGGAGACTTATCTGCAGACCCTGCTTGACCTTTGCCTGACCTGGTCAGCTCCTCTTTCCTGTGTTGACTTCCTCATGCCCCGGCAGATTAAGGGAAAAGGGGGAAGACCAGGCAAAAGAGACTGTATGACTCCGGTGGAAGCCCTCAGAAGATGTCTGGTCAGGGATGGCTTTGGCTTGTCAGCCTGTGGGAAAATGTACCACAGAAGTCTGACCAGGTTTCTGCATTTCCCACCGGGACGGCGCTATGAGGACCTGCTGACCATACCCTGGCTTTTTGAGAAATGTGACAGGGTTGCCTCGGCCAGGGACCGCCTGTACTACTATCGTCGCCGGCAGGGCAGTATAACCTGCAGGAAGCTTGACCAGGAAGATTTTTGCCAGCCAGGGATTCTCCTGGACCTGCTCGCCTATGTGGATGAATATGCACCTGAGATTCATGACGCGGCAGTCTGCCGCCTTTTGGTTGAACTTTTTCACAATATTATCTACCGGTTGGTTTTTGATAAGAGATATCCACTTCTGGCAGGTCAGCTTATCCAGATCTGCCGATGCTTTCTAAAGGCAAGCTGGACAAATCCATATCTGACCAGGGGGAAAAAGCTTCAGATTAAACTTTTCTGTAGGAATCCAGCCTTATATAAGAGACTATATTCTGACTATTTGAAGTATAAAAAAATGTCAAATTTTACTCATAGACAGCTTGAAAAATAACTAATATATGGTATATTTGACATATAAACTATTGTTTTACGAATAGCTTTATGAGACAAAGGAGGAGAGAGTATGAATAATCAAAGTGTTTCAAGTAGAATGTTGAAGGCCCTGTTAATGGGGGCAGTTCTTATGGCACTCTTAATGGGATTTAAGGTATCTGCCAGTGCGGCAGAAACGCTTTATCCCAGCACATCCAAAGTTACTGTGTTGACCAAAGGTTTTACTTATCAGCTTGGTGATGTAACTGGAGGTTATATTTACAAGTCTTCCGCACCGGCTGTTGCGTCGGTTAATAACACGGGAGTGATTGTTGCTAAGAAGGTCGGCGGTACGTATATTGGCTGCTACAGTGGTACAACAGGCCAGCTGCTGTATTCTTATCCGGTACTTGTTAAGAAAAATAAGTATTATAACAGGTCTTATGCTTCTGTAGGTGTACGTAATTTCAGATACGGTACATGGCTGGTACCTTTAAAGGGAGCCATCAAGGGTAAGTATCTTGTTTTGAAGATGGCTGTTGTCAATAACAGGCTTCTTAATATTACAGGAGTAAGATTTAATCTTTATGCTTCTATTGGAGGTACCAGGATTTTTGCAAAGAGGATTAGGCTGGGCAAGAGAGTTAACAGGTACAGTAAAACTAAGGCTACTATAAAGATCAAGCTTAACAAGCGCCAGAGGCAGGCTCTTGATTTGAATCGTGTATCCTTCTACTAGATAATAGTTTTTACAGAAGCTATATAGAGCGGAATCAGAATTTCTGGAAATATATGTACCCGGCGGCAGGGACTACCCCTCCGCCGGGTTTTTCTATTGTATTTCAGAGGATATTTTAGAGGTCAGCGGAATCCTTTTGATTCCCAGGAAGATGGATTAATGATATAATAAAAAACAACAATAATCTTAAATAAGGAGGTTTGCAGCATGAGTAAATATTTGTTGGGAAAGCTATACTTTTCATTGATTTTTGCCCTATGTTCAGCCACCCTGTCATTGGGATTAACAGGTGGGGAATGGACCCTTACAGCCAGGGCTGCTTCTGGCCGTCCCCAGTTGATGAAGGGAAGAATCTATCTCGATGAGCGGGCAGAGGATGGAGATACTCTCTATCTGCAGGGTTACCATGATTACCTCAAGCTGACCCGGGAGAGCGCCGCAGCCTTCCCGGCTCTGGACCAGGCACTGGAAAGCTACAGTGCGTCAGAAGAAAGAGAAGTGAAGAAGCTGGCTGCCGAATACTTAGATCAGAGAAAGGAGCATCCTGAGAATGTCTATGATGAAAAGGTTCCCTTTGTCATTGAGGACCAGACCTACATCAGAAGAGCAGATGAGGATGTGGTGAGTTTTATCTGTTGTGATTATACTTATGCCGGTGGTGTTCATGGCGGTTTTGTGATTAGCAGCCGTAATTATGATGCCAAGACCGGCAAGGAGATTGCCCTTGATCGTATCGTCAAAGACCAGGATGGTCTGGCTGGGGCTTTGAGGACGGAACTGGAGAAAAAGTATGACAAAGATTCTTTTTTCGAAGGTCTGGAAGAAACCCTGGCTAAGGAGATAAAGGGAAAGGATGACCTGGAGCTTACCTGGGTTCTTGGTCCCCAGGGAGTTACTTTCTGTTTCAGCCCTTATGAGATAGGTCCCTATGCTTCCGGCTCCCAGTTCGTCACTTTAACTTACACAGCCTATGGAGATCTGTTCAAAGAGGCTTACCTGCCGGGCGAGTCTGCAGGCTATGGAGTGGAGTTTTCTTCTATCGAAACAGTTGATCTGGATGTGGACCAGGATGGTAAAACAGACCAGGTCAGTGTGGCTTCTGATTATGATGAGGATGGGGCTGTTATAAACAACTACACGGTCCGGGTCAATGATAAAGACCTGGAATCAAAGGATGCGGGAGCAGATGTCTATTATTACAGTATGAATCAGCAATTGTTGATTGGGGAGGATGGCAAGGTTTATCTTTATATTTTCGGTCTGTCTGACAATGATTACTCAAGTCTGGATGTCTATGATTTGAGCAGCGGCCAGCCAGCCTTTGTGGAAAGCCGGAACCTGTCTAGAGCTTCCTATCCTGCAGAGGAGGAAGATAACTCCTACTGTGCGGCAGTCCTGTCAGATCCCGGCTATATGCCCCTGTCTGCCAGGTTCGACATCCTCAGCACCTATAGCGCCAGTAAGGTCTTTTTCCTTGGCGGGGACGGCAAGCCTGAGTCATCAGATCCTTATTATATGATTGAAAGTCAGATCCAGCTGAAATCCAAAGCGGTAATCACTGCGGACAAGGTGGATGAAGAAGGTAATGTCAGCAGTAAGGATGTGAAGATTCCTGCAGGCTCCAGTTTTGACCTCTACCGGACCGATGGGAAAAAGCTGGTGGATGCCCGGCTTTCGGATGGAAGTCTGGTCCGCCTTCATGTGGAGGGAACATTCCCGGATAAAATCGATGGAACCGAAGTGGAAGATCTTTTCGAAGAGCTTTTCTATGCAGGCTGATTCTAAGGCCACTTGTTTTCCCTGATCTGTGTGGGTCCGGGCCTGATCTGCAGCCAGGAACTGCTGGTATACAGTGGCTTTTGTAAGATAAACAGGAGAATATCATATGTATGAATGTGTTAACTGTGGAGGTGCTTTACGCTTTGATATAGACAGCCAGCAGCTTCACTGCGATTATTGTGATTCCGATTTCGATCCCCAGACCTATCGGGTCAATGAAGAAGCCGGACCGGGATCTTATACCATGGAGCTGGACCAGCCTGTGGGAACTGAATCTACAGGCAACCTGCCTGAGGTAAATTTGACCGGAGGAGACCTGACTTCGGGAGATTTGCCTGGGGGAGACCTGACTGAGGGAGGTCTGACCGAAGGAGGTTTGACCGGAGAAGATATGGCCCTTCAGGCAGAAGAAAAACCTCGGCCAGAGGCTTTAACCTACAGTGTCTGCGTCTATACCTGTCCCAACTGCGGTGGAGAACTGCTGACTACGGATGAGTCCATCACGGGTTTCTGCCCCTACTGCGGCTCCTTTGCCATGCTCAGTAAAAAGCTTCGCCAGGAGACCCGGCCCATGAAGATCATTCCTTTCAAGCAAAGTAAAGAGGATTGTAAAAGAGCCTACAAGTCCCAGACCAGTTTCATGATTTACACGCCCCGGAAGATGAAGGACGCGGAGGCCCTGGAGACCTTCAGACCTATCTATATGCCCTTCTGGATGTATAATTATTCTTTTGCCGGGGACTACAGGCTTGTGGGTGTGAAAGAGTATAATAAGGGAAGATATGAGATCACGGAATTCCACCGGCTCTCAGGCCATGTGGACAGTAACTGCCAGGGTATTTTCCATGATGCTTCGTCCAGCCTGGACGATGAGATCAGCAGGGCAGTCCTCCCCTATGACACAGAAGATCTGAAGGATTTTCAACCTTCCTATCTCTGTGGTTTTTATGCGGATTCGGGGGATGTGGACAGCAAGGTATATCAGGAAGAAGCAGATAAATTTGTTATGGATAATATGATAGAGAGGCTGGGCAAGGAGCAGGCCTATAAAGAATTTGACACGGTCAGGGCTTCTGGTAATAAGCCCAAGGCAAAGGACCTGGCCATGACTAAGGAAGAGGCCCAGAGTGTCCTTTTGCCAGTCTGGTTCCTTACCTACCGTAAAGGGGGCAGGGTTGCCTATTCTGTGGTCAACGGACAGACCGGTAAGGTGACGGCAGACCTGCCTGTGGATATCGGCCGTTTTCTGCTCGGTTCCCTGATCACGGCCCTTCCCTTTTTCTGGCTGCTCAATCTTTTCCTGGCAGTGGTTCCCAGGTATCTGCTGGCCTTTTCCGGCCTCCCGGCCCTGCTGGTGGCCGCCGTATATATGATGGCTGTCAATAGTATCTATGAGAGAGACCATAAGCTCAATGACGCCGGGATCAAATCCCTGTGGTCAAATAAGAAGGTCAAGGAAGAGAAGGAGAAGAAAGAGACTGTTGATAATCTGACGGCAGTTTCTGTTTTTGGGATGATGATTATGCTGATTCTCTGGGGAGTATGTATCTTTACGGAGATGAGGATGGACTCCTGGCTCTCCTCCTTGGTAACCATTATAGCGTCGGGTATTATGATAGCGGGTGTACCATCAGGCCTCCGTTATTGGGACCAGAAAAGGCTGGTCAATGACTCTTATGTCTTGCTGGCTGCGGTAATCCTGTCCCGGCTGCTGCTGCTGGTTAATCCCCACGATGATATCTATTATTATGCAGGCACTATCATTCTGTATGGTTTCATCCTTTATACCCTGATCCAGCTGATCCGGGAGTATAATCTTATGACTACCCGTCCCCTGCCCCAGTTTGACAGACAGGGCGGGGACACCAGCGCACCGGTATAAGGGGGAGGAGAGATATGTTTAAGTTGAGAAAAAAGAGCAAGAATAAAAAGAGAAAGGCCTGGATCAAGCCTGTTAAGCAACCAAAACCTCCCAAGGCGCCAAAAAGACCAGCGGCTGCCGCTAAAAACAAGCAGCTGCTCTATAAAGCATCTTCCAGTCAGGCTCTGCTGAGTCTGCTGCGGGCCGGCAGCAAGCCAGGACAGGAAGGGAAAAACTCCCAACTGGTAAAAAAGGAAGCCAGGAAGGCCCTGGCCCGGGATATTCGGATAGGCAGCCTGCAAAGCTTTGCCAGGACCAGTGGAGGGAGACTTTTAGCCATGGCCCTGCAGAAACTGCTGCTTGTGCTTGTCCTGGTAAGTCTTTCTACAGGCCTTTTTACCTTCAGTGGCTTTCGTAGCAGGGCAGCCTGTCTGCCTCTCCCGGCCCAGAAAGCAGCCTGTCTGCCTCTCCCGGCCCAGAAAGCAGTCAGCCTGTCTCCTGCGGGTCAAAAGGCAGGCCTCGGACTGAGGGCGGAAGCGGCCATGGAGGAGACCGGTTCTGAGGAATACAGTGGAGAGGACCAGGCCCCGGATCCTTATACGGATCCGGACCAGCTTATAGAGACAGCCTATATAGAGGGCCTCTCTAATCATAATGAGGTAGTAATTTTCGATAATGCAGACCTGTTGACCCAAGGTCAGGAGCAGGCTCTCCTGACCCATATGCTGCCGGTCAGTGAGTACGGCCATGTGGCTTTTATCAGTCGTAATCAGGTTGACGGCTCTACGGAAAGCTATATTGAGACCACCTTCCGCAACCTGTATGGTTCTGACAGTGCGGTAATCTTCCTGATCGATATGGATCACAGGAATATCTGGATCTACAGTGACGGACAGATTCATGACACCATTACCAATTCTTATGCTGAGACTATCACTGATAATGTCTACGGCCTGGCAGGTCAGGGTGATTATTATGAATGCGGAGCCGAAGCTTTTGACCAGATGACCCGTCTTCTGGCAGGCCAGTCCATCGCCAGACCGGCCAAGTATATCTGTAATGCCCTGCTGGCTTTTATCCTTGGAGTGATCGTCAATTATGTTATTTTACGGATTATGGCTATCAAGGATGAACCAAATGATGAAAAAATCCTGGAGGCGATTCATTTTACAGCAGAGGTCAGTGAGCCTTCCGCAAAAATGACTAAAAAAGTGCGGAAGTTGAGAGAGTCATCCGGCGGCGGAGGCGGTGGAAGCCGTGGCGGCGGCGGAGGCGGTGGAGGTGGAGGTGGCGGCGGCCATGGTTTTTAGACCAGCCGCTCCAGGAACCAGCCTTCATCTTATAAAGCCATGCTGACTTAGATCAGGGAAGGAGGGAGATGCCGTGGATAAAACAGAGGAATATAGTAAGGACGCCATGACAGAAGGCCAGTCTTCCCTGGGTAAGGACAGTAAGCCGGAGGAAGAGATTGCCCGTGATGGTTTTTCTGGTAAAGAAAAGAGCAACGGAGAGAAATCTACGAAAGAGATGAAGATAAAAGAAAGTATTAAAGAGAAAAAAGTAGATTCAGATGGGACCGGTAAAAAGAAAAGATCAGAAGAAAAGACAGAGACAGGAGAGTCCGGGAAAAAGGCCAAGGCAGGAAAAAAGTCTTTGGGAGCCTGGTTTCGGACTCACAAAAAGGAAAAAGATGAAAGCGACGGCAAAATTTACAAATATAAAAATGGCATAAAAAAAGCGATTTTTGCTGAGATTGTATTTATGCTGCTTTTTACAATCTGTATAGTTATTCTGCAGATCTTTCTTGCCCTGATGACATTTTCCAATGATATCAAGAGAAGTGAGAAGCATATAAAGGATAGTTACAGGGATGCTCTGGAGGAAGGCGGCCAGGCTTTACGAAGTATCGATGAGCTTTGTTTTGGCCAGGTGGGCATATGTACGGAGATATCCAGACTACTAGGTGAAGAGGACCTGGACATGGTCTGGATCAAGAATTATTTTAAACTCGATAATTATTATATTCTGGACAGAGAGGGTAATGTGAAGGAGACCAGTAATCCGGAGCCGGTCGATTTTCATCAGGGAGACTTGGTCAGGCTCTATAGCTATGATCCGGATGATAATTATTATTATAATAATGCCGTGATCCGCCAGGGGACAGATGGAAAAAAACACCGCTGTTATTCTTCTATTTACCAGGAATCTTATGAAACATGGAAAAATAATGAGGATATCATTGTTTTTGAGATGGATCACCCCATTGTAAAAATGATAGAAGAGGAAACCACGTCCATGGAGACTCTGCTGAAAAATGAGTCTGTGGGCTATGATGGCTTTGCCTTTGCTGTCGATAGAGAGACGGGAGAGTTTGTTTATAAACCGGAGAAGATGGAGGGGGGTTCAACAGGGATACCGGCTGATAAACTGGCAGATCTGAAGAAATACTCCGCATCTATTTTCTCCATGGATGACAATATCTATATCGTCAAGGCTGTCAATGTCAATGAAGATGTTCTTGTTTGTCTTACCATTACTATACAGGAAATCTGGCACACGATTCTCATGTCCAGTTTTGGTGTTGTTCTCGTCTTTTTTGTTATCAGCTCTCTTATTGTAACCTACGCTGTCCTTCTGGAGGAGGATTATCTCCGTAAGAAAAACAAGGGAAGCTGGAAGCCTATTCTAAAGGGATGGATATATTATAACCGGAGTATCGGGGAAAAAATTTTACTTTTTTCTGTAATAGGATTGATTATTATGGCTATGACTACGGTCTATTTCCAGACCCTTCTGGTACTATCGAGAAGGTCCCAGAACACTATGGCCATTGCCTCTGATGCGGTTTCATCCGTTAAAAAGAAGAAGGAATACAGTAATGATGTAAAAGACGCCGGTGAAATTATTGAACTGGAAACCTTCCTCTTTATGACTGATGCCCTTAACAAGTATGATAAGATAGATAATCAGATACTAAAGACAATCCTGAAATCCTCCAATATTAAGGCGGCTACTATATATGATGCTGACATGAACGAGATCCTCTATACCACAAGCAATTATATTCCCAGAGAGATAAAGAAGTTGGAGGGAACAGATCTTCTCGATACCGTACATAGAGAGATAGAACTCTATGGTTACTATGTTGGCGATCCTTTTGTCATGGTCACCCCCGAAAACGAGATTATGAATCTTCAGTATTTCGGATGGGAGGATACCATGAAGAACGGGACGGGATATGTGTTCTTCTGTCTTTTTGAGACTGATTTTGTAAAGACCATACAGGACAGCACTATTCTTAAAAGTGTCCTTTCCAAGATTGAGACTGGTGATGGCGGAAGGGCCTGGTCAGTCTCTAAAGAAGACAGGACCATCTCTTATTTTCCTAACAGTGCGGTAATCGGGAAAAAAATCAGCAAATATGGCTTGAAAAAAAGCCAGCTGGAAAATGATTATAATGGATATATCAGGATGAATGGGAAAATATATTATGCAGCGGTGAAAGAGACCGATGATAATTATATTTTTGTCACGGTTCCATGGCGGAATATCATGAGTGACAGACTGCCTATGCTGGTGGTAACTCTTCTGTCAGCCTTCCTGGTATTTTTCCTCCTTTATCTGCGGATCGCCTTTGAGAGGGATGTGGGTGTCAGGGTATATATATATAGTGACAGAAAAAGGAATGAGACTGCGGAGAGTATTATTATAAAATTGATGAAATGTGACCTGGTCGTTGCGGCTGCCTGTGTCTGTATCCTGGAGCTTGTTGCCTATAATTTCCTGGAAGATGATAACATCATCAAATATATCTTCTATGGCAACTGGAACAAGGGTCTTAACATATTCTCTCTTACCCAGTGTATTGTGACCATTTGTAAAGGTGTGATCGTCATCAGCTTTCTGATCTGGATGCTGAGATCCCTGGAGTCTATTTTTTCCAGTGCGGGGTCCACTGTATGCCGGCTGCTGGCCAGCCTGCTCAAATATGTGGGGGTCCTGGTGATTGCCTTCATGAGTATCGCCAGTTTTGGGGTAGATCCTACTACCCTGGTAGCCTCTTTTGGTATTTTGACTACGGTTATAGGTCTTGGTGCCAACAGCCTGCTACAGGATATCTTTGCCGGTCTCTTCATTATTTTTGAGGGGGACCTCAGGGTCAATGATGAGGTTCTTCTGGGTGACAGCAGGGCTAAGATTGTGGAGATTGGAATCAGGACGACCAAGTTCAGAGACCGCTATAATAATACAAGGATCATTAACAATAAAAATATAATTGACATTACAACCCGGTCTAAGGGAGCCCACAGGTTATTCTATAATCTGAAGATTGATAAGAGTATCTCATCAAGTCAGGTGGAGGAGGTTCTGGACAGTGCTCTTGCCTATCTTAAGAACCGCTATCCTGAATATGTGATGGATGTGGAGAACCGGGGAATTATCCTTGGAGCTGAAAACTACATGCAATACCGTTTTGTGGTCCGGACCAAGGAAAGGCTTAAGGATAAGACCGATGCTATGGTAAGGGAGGAAGTCGGCGGCATCCTGGAAGAGAGTGCCATTCCGGTTCTGGAATGGTTATAGGAACCGGACCCTCCGCTTAGGACTGCCTGGGAATGTAACAATCCCAGGAGACCGCAAGTTGGGACCTGCCAGCTTCGTGACAATTCTTGTATTTTGGTAAAACTGTTGAAGAATTATCAGATATCAAGAGAAATTCTCTTGCAATCTTGACAATATTATCAATGTGGGTTAGACTTTTGTTAGGGATATTAACCTGTTTTGTGACTAACTTCAGGAGGTTTATTATGAAAACTTGTAGGATATTATGTGTTTGTAGTGTAGGACTTATTACATCTAATATGGTGGCAGCAAGATTGACAGATAAGCTGGCGGAAAAAGGCTGGGAGGCTACGACCCAGGTAACCACACCCGACGAAGTACGGGCTGAGCTTGCTGACGCGGATTATGACCTGATTGCCTGTGTATCCCATGTATATGAGGATTTTGATGTGCCTAAGGTGAATGCCCTGGGTCTGCTGGCAGGAACAGGCGTGGATAAGGTAGTAGAGGATTGTCTGGCAATTCTTGAAAAGAAATAAATACTAGCTGACCCCAAAAGGGCAGCCCCGTGAAGGAGAAGGCTTGTGTGCTTTTGCCTCCACGGGACTGCCCTTTATTATTTTGTGTGTATTCTTTTCTGGTATTTCCTAAAAGGAAGGGTTCAGACGGCCGGCAGCTCTGCCTTTTTAAAGCAGGGGAGTGAAGAGTCTCAGTATGGAGAGAAGCATCTCCTTGAAGACACCGTTTTTGATATCACCCTTCTCTACTCTTCTGGATACTTTTAGGGCGTCTAGATAATCATCCCTGATATCCAGTATTTTTCTGGAACCGTAAAGGTAAGTGCCATTCTCAAAATGAAGGTAAAGGCTCCGGTAATCCAGGTTGATGGTGCCCACAGTGGCAACCTTGTCGTCGGATACAAATACCTTTGCGTGAACGAAGCCGGGAGTGTATTCATAGATTTTTACGCCGCCTTTCATCAGAGTCTTGTAATAGGACCGGGTAATCATCCATATCATCTTTTTGTCGGGTATTCCCGGAGTCAGGATCCGGACATCTACCCCTCGCTTGGCCGTCAGCAATATAGCATTGGTCAGTTCATTGTCGATGATCAGATATGGAGTGATGATGTAACAGTAGTCGACTGCCTGGTTGAGGATGTTCATGTAGATATTCTGGGAGGTGATCTCATAATCCAGGGGAGTCTCACCATAGGCAGCAATATAGCCGTCAAAGTCATCTTTGTCAGCAGCCTTCGGGACCTGGGGACTGGCGGGATCCAGAATCTGGGAATTGGCAGAATCCGGGGAAATAGCAGCAGGTGCAAGGGGATTAGGACCTGTGCCCCGGATGTCGGAGGCCAGATCATCAGGCAGGTCGGTAAAATTATCAGACCGGACATCGGCCGCTATATCGGAAGCGATGTGGGCCAGATCTCTAATCAGACCACCTGATGCCGCGCCTGCAATACTGAAGGAACTATTGTCCCTGGTCTGCCGGCCGCTTTTTCCTCTGGCGGTGCTGACTGGCTGTCCGGCAGCACCGACTGGCTGCCCCCCATCATTAGATGTCGGTCCGATTGCACTGACTGGCTGTCCGGCCGCATTGACTGTTTGTCCGGCCTCCATGGCCGCCATGCCGCCTTCGACAACCGCCTGGCTGTCCGGGAAGCTGTCGGCTTTGAAAACCATATAATTGGAATCTTCATGGCGCAGGGCGTTCCAGTTGGTCAGGAAGAGGACAGTATAGGACCAGACCGCCTCACCCTTTATGCGGATGACATTATCTTTCCAGTAGCCGAAACGCTCGATCCGGTTGATATATTCATCGGCCAGATTGATGCCGCCGCTGAAGGCTACCTTACCGTCTATGACTAGAATCTTCCGGTGGTCCCGATGGTTCATGATAGAGCCCAGGACCGGTGTAATCCGGTTGAAGGGGACACTTTTGATACCTTGTTTTTCTAACTCTTTGGCATAGCTGGAGGGGAGGGTGCCGAAGGAACCCATATCATCGTAAAGGACTCTGCATTCCACCCCCTGGCGTACCTTTTTCTGGAGAATGGCCAGCATCTGGTTCCACATGTAGCCGGGCTCGATGATGAAGTATTCCAGGAAAATATAACGCTCAGCCTTTTCCATCTCCTCAAGGATATGGGGAAAGCCTTCCTCACCGGTACCATAATAATCAAAGCCGGTATTGCGGTAGAAAGGGAAGCCGGCACTCTGGGCTATGTAGTGGAACTGGCCCTTCTGGATGGGAGCGATTTCATCTAATTCCCTGAGGACGCTGGTGTCCTGGAAATAATATTTTTTTGCTATGTCGGTTTCCTTGACGATATTGCGGAAGGTTCTGGAGATGATCAGGTCCGCACCTAGAAGCAGGTAGGAAGCGGTGCCTGGTACCGGGAACATCATAATAAGGATGATCCACATCAGGTCCGAAGAAAGGTGTTCAGTGCGGCGTATTATATATAAGACCACCACGGTGCTCATAACTCTCAGGACGCCTTCAATCCAGGCGGCCTGTTCTGAAAAGAACTTGATGATGACACCAAGTATGGCGGCTTCAATGATAACACAGAAGACCATGATGACCACCCGGATAAAATTAGGTTTGGCTTGTATCAATGGCTTTTACCTCCTCTTTAAAACTAATGTTACGGACATTCTTCCTAAAATGAATACTACAGTCATTATAGCAAATATTATAACATATTTTAACATTTGTATGTCTTTTCCTCAAGGGTAACAGAGAATAATATGAATTGCTGCATAGTATTTCCACCAAACCTGCAAAAACTTATGTATGTCACCAGAGATGGGAAAAGGTAAAAAAGAAGGCATAGGTGCCCTGTTTTCGGGATCTCATAAAAGATAAAAAAGATAATTATTATAAAATTGATACAATAAAAATAGAATATAGGCAAAGTTTCTTGCATTTTCTCTCAGCTATAGCTATAATAAAAAATGAATTATTCTGAAAAATCATATTTTAGAAAGGAAGGATTGAACATGAAAAAATTCTTATCATTGGCTTTAGCAGCTGCTATGGCACTTTCACTCGCAGCCTGTGGAGGAAGCTCTTCCGCACCGGCAGACAGCACAGAGGCAGGATCCTCTGACAAGACCTTTATCATCGCCACTGACACTACCTTCGCTCCTTTTGAGTTCACAGACGAGAATGGTGACTTCGTTGGTATCGATGTGGATATCCTCGCAGCTGTAGCCAAGGACCAGGGCTTTGATTATGAACTGCAGTCTCTTGGATTTGACGCAGCTGTTGCAGCTCTTGAGTCCGGCCAGTGTGACGGAACCATCGCCGGTATGTCTATCACAGACGAAAGAAAAGAAAAGTATAATTTCTCTGAGGCTTACTACGATTCCTACGTTTGTGTAGCTGTAAAAGAAGACAGCGACATCAAGGGCTTTGAGGACCTGAAGGGGAAGACAGTAGCTGCCAAGACCGGTACCATGGGCGCCAACTGTGCCGAGGCCTACAAGGATAAGTATGGCTATGAGATTACTTATTTTGACGCTTCCGACATGATGTACCAGGATGTAGCTACAGGCAACTCCGTAGCCTGCTTCGAGGACCAGCCTGTTATGGCTTACAATGTAGCCCAGGGCAACGGCCTTAAGATCGTTGCTGACGCTAAGGAAGAGTTCTCTACTCCTTATGGTTTCGCTGTATTAAAGGGAAGCAATGATGATCTTCTTAAGATGTTCAACGATGGTCTTGCCAACATTAAGGCCGACGGAACTTACGACGAGATCGTTGCTAAATATACAGGCAGCAAGTAAGACAGGAAGAGGATAGATAGTTTATGAATTTGTTTGGAGTTTTACAGGAATCCTGGCCTATGCTGATGGAAGGCCTGGGGATGACGGTCCGTATTACGGTCCTGTCATTGATCATTGCTTTGATTGTCGGCATATTTGTATGTCTGATGAACATTTCAAGCAATAAGGTCCTTCGGGGAATTGCAAAGTTTTATATATGGCTGATCCGTGGTACTCCCATGCTTGTGCAGGCCTTTTATTTCTATTTTGCTTTGCCGCAGCTTGTTCAGGGCCTGACCGGAACCCAGTTCCGTATCGACATTTTTACCGCCAGTTTGGTCACTCTGTCCATGAATGCGGGTGCCTATATCTCTGAGATCTTCCGTGGATCCATCGAGGCGGTACCAAAGGGACAGATGGAGGCTTCCCGCAGTCTTGGCCTCAGCTATGCCAAGACCATGCAGAAGATCATCCTCCCCCAGGCAGTCCGTATCTGTCTGCCATCCCTGGTAAACCAGTTCATCATCACCTTGAAGGACTCAACGATCCTCTATGCGATCGGTCTTGCCGAGATTATGAACAAGGCCAAGATATATGTAGGAAGAACCATGGAATCCTTCGCTACCTATACCTGGGTTGCCATCTTCTTTCTGGCCATCGTGACTGTCCTGTCACTGGTTTCCAGATATGTTGAGAGGAGGATGAATGCCTGATGATCGCTAAAGATAATAACGAGATTAAGATTGAGGTGAATGGATTAAAGAAGTCTTTTGGCAAGCTTCATGTCCTGCGGGGCATCGACGCTGAGATCCGGGCTGGAGAGGTAATCTGTGTGATCGGGCCTTCCGGTTCCGGTAAGTCCACTTTCCTCCGCTGTCTCAACCGTCTGGAAGAGATTTCCGGGGGGGAGATTATCGTAGACGGGGAGAGTATTACTGATCCCAAGGCTGACGTGGACAAGATCCGTCAGCATATCGGAATGGTATTCCAGTCCTTTAATCTCTTTCCACACTATACGGTCAAGGAAAATGTTATGCTGGCTCCGGTGGAGTTGAAGTTGAAATCCAAGGCTGAAGCTGAGCAGAAGGCTCTTGACCTCTTAAACCGTGTCGGCCTGGCCGACAAGGCAGACGCCAAGCCCAGGCAGCTTTCGGGCGGCCAGCAGCAGCGTGTGGCCATCGCCAGAGCCCTGGCCATGGAGCCGGATATCATGCTTTTTGATGAGCCGACTTCCGCCCTGGACCCTGAGATGGTATGTGAGGTTCTCGACGTTATGAAGGAGTTGGCGGCCGAGGGTATGACTATGGTGGTCGTTACTCATGAGATGGGCTTTGCCCATGATGTGGCTGACCGCGTCTTCTTCATAGACCAGGGTGTGATCATGGAAGAGGGAACTCCTGTTGAGGTTATGGATCATCCCCAGAATGAGAGAACCAAGAGCTTCTTAAGTAAGGTGCTCTAGGAATTGTTCGGGCCGGACCCGGCCAGGAGAATAATAATAAAGGCTATGCAAGATGCATAATCGAGCATAAAAAAGGCCAGCGGCTTAAGCCGCTGGCCTTAATTAATTATCAAAACTGAAATTAAAATCTAAATTAGAACTTCGGTGTTTTGCTGCATCCTACATGGTAAGCCATGGTGTAGTCAGCTCCGTCGACACCCTTTCTCCAGGAAGCCTGGGTAGATGCGGACTTCTTGCCGGTTAAAACCTTGTCCACGCCTTCCTTCTTGTCCCAGGAAGCCTGAGTGGAAGCAGATGTCATACCGTAAGGGGTATCATCCTTCCAGGATGGCTGGGTGGAAGCGGAAACGCCGCCTGCCAGGCTGACAGGTCTGTTGTGGAACTGGAGTTCCTTGGTCACTGCCTGGGAGATGAAAGCAACAAGCTGGTCCTTGGTCCAGGTCTTCTTTGCTGCCTCAGAAACACCACCAGGAGTTCCTACTGCGTCAAAAGCTCCCTGAGTAGCTCCTGAGGGCTTGCCAATGACATAATTCTCTTTCCAGGAAGCCTGGGTGGAAGAGGACTTCTTTCCGCTGGGCTCTACCGGCCGGTTGGAGAACTGCAGCTGGGACTGTACCTCCTTGGTCACGAAAGCGACAAGCTGGTCCTTGGTCCATGTGCTTCTGGCTGTGGGAGAAACACCGCCGGGAGTTCCGATGGCGTCATAAGCGCCCTGGGTAGCTCCGGAAGGTCTTGCGTTCTCCTTGCCGTTCCATGTCTTCTGAGAGGAAGCGGCAGCAGAGGAAGCCTTGGTCGGCTTTTTAATCGGTGTGTTGTAGAATTTTGGATTCTCCTGGATCATATCACGAACCACCTTCTCCAATAATTCCTTATTGATGCTCATAATATATACTCCTTTCCCAATCATTATTGATAGCTGAACACCTGGTAGATCTTTATACCAGACAGGTTAGATGTCTCTCAATCTTCTGATTCATTAAAGGCCTTAAGCAGACAGGTGCCCACTTCTCCTTTTCTTATTATAGATTATAACACACATTATAAAAAATGGGCTTGTAAATTGTTGCGGTTCGACCTGTATTTTTCCGAAACATGGGAAAAATATGTATTAAAGAATATAAGATTTTCTGTCATTAATATACAAAAATAAACCTTTTGCTTTAAAGATAATACAGGAGATAATGCAGGCAGGCTGGTCTTTGGGATACAACCATGAAAGGGGGATGAATATGGCTTCCATATTTGGCGGTGGTTACCTGCCGGGTCTTGTGATTATAAGCGGTATCCTGGTCCTTGTGGTCCTGTTCAAAATCAGGGAAGGGTTGGATACCTGGAGAAAAAATAATCAGGAGCCGGTCCGGTCAGACAGGGCTCTGCTTCTTCATAAAGAACATACCAGAACCAAGGGAAACAGTGCCCTGGCTTCCCAGGGTAAGCCCCTGCTTCCGGATCTGTCCATAACCTGGACCCTCACTTTTATGACAGAGAATCATGGAGACAAGGTCATGGAACTGACAGACAAGGAAGCTAAGCTTTTAAAGGAGGGTATGACCGGCAGTCTGGCATGGCAGGGCAGCCGCTTTATCTCTTTTAAGAAATAGGACTGCTGGATGCTACCAAAGGACAGGATCCAGGACCATCCAGTTATCTTATCGTAAATTAATTGCTAAATACTTCTTTAAATATTTATTTTTTCAAAGGATTCTGGCTCCCGGTCGCAGCAAACCGGGAGCCAGAGTCCTTTTTCTGCCAGGATTATGATAAGATGGGGAGCCTGTGACTGCCGGCAGGCCTGGAATAGCTGATGGTAGTCTGGGCCACTGTTAGTGCCCGTTAATTGTGACTGCCGGCAGGCCTGGAATAGCTGATGGTAGTCTGGGCCACTGTCAGTGCCCGTTAATTGTGAGTCCCGGCAGGCCTGGAATAGCTGATGGTAGTCTGGGCCACTGTCAGTCCCTGCTGACTGTGAGTCCCGGCAGGCCTTGAGAAGTGGAAAAACCAGACCATCACCTGTATGTAGTGAAAGTCTTTGTACATATTGAGGCAGACAAGAATAAAAAAATTATAAAAAAGCAGGGAAAAAGCGAGAATTGTATTGACAAATCCCTGGATTCCCTTATTATTAATAATATCTTATATAAAAGAATTTATAAAAGTATAGAGATAAATAATAGCCCATATATATGCAATTATTATGAAGAAATGCCAAATATTCCTATGATATACCATAATAATTTATAAAATTTCCGACCTTTGGAAATTTAGTGAACTAAAGGAATTCCGACCCTGTGAAATTGAAGGCATTAAATTTCCCCTCATTTTTTTTTATGATGTAAGCACATCGAAGGAGGAGACAGAAGAAACACATTCTGATCCCAAAGAAAAAAAGGAGGAGTAGATGATGAATAACACATGGTTAGGTCTTGAAGGTTCCGTTGTGATTGTCACCGGTGGAGCATCAGGAATCGGAAAGCACGTTGTGGAGTGCCTGAAGAAAGTGGGAGCCAATCCGGTGATCGTTGACATGAGTGTTGAGACCGGCAGCGAGATGGACGGTGCTTACTGTGTTAAGTGCAACGTAGCTGATGCGGAAAGCGTTCAGGCTATGGTGGACGCAGTGGTTGCCAAATACGGCAAGATTGACGCCCTGGTCAACAATGCAGGAATCAACCTGCCAAGGCTTCTTGTCGACGTGGCCGGAGAGAAACCGGAGTACGAATTAAACGATGAGTCTTTCAGCAAGATGTTCAATGTCAATGTAAAGGGAGTCTTCTTATGTGCCCAGGCCTGCGCGAAGCAGATGCTCAAGCAGGGCAAGGGAGTGATCCTTAACATGTCTTCTGAGTCTGGTAAAGAAGGATCCCAGGGCCAGTCAGCCTACGCTGCAACTAAGGGCGCCGTTGACACCTTTACCCGCTCCTGGGCAAAAGAACTTGGAAAGTACAACATCCGTGTTCTGGCATGTGCTCCCGGAATCATGGAGGCTACCGGCCTTCGTACAGCAGCCTACAATGAAGCCCTTGCCTACACAAGGGGATGTAAGCCGGAAGATCTGTCCACAGATTATTCCAAGGTGATTCCTCTCGGACGCGACGGCAAGCTGGATGAAGTCGGCGAGCTGGTTTCTTATCTGGTATCTGACCGTGCAAGCTATATTGCGGGAACAACCGTCAACATTTCCGGCGGCAAGTCCAGAGGTTAAATGTTGGCGACCCGTTTAAGCTCCTGCAAGGCCGGGTCCAGAGCCGGCAAAGTGACGGAGCGGTCTTAAACACATCCCCCGGGAACTCCCGGCAGATGTTAAGAGAAAGAAAAGGTCAAGATAAAAACCAATTTAACGAGGAGGAGAACTGATCCAATGAAAAAGCTTTTCAGCGATAACAGAATATCGATTATGCTTCAGACATTTCGAAATAATCCTGTTGTTAAAGTCAGTGATCTTGCCTCGAGGCTGGGCGTCAGTGAGAGGACTGTCCGCAACGACATCAAGCAGTTGAACCAGGATTTATCCGGCTTCGCGGTGATCGAGGGAAAACAGGGTAAGTACAGTCTAAGAATATTCCGCCAGGATGAGTTCAGAGATCTTTACCGGAAACTGATTCAGACCGATGATTTCATGAATTCACCTGGAAACCGAATGAACTATATCTTCGGCAGACTCATGCGCTCTGATGATCCGCTCCTGACCGACGAGCTGGCCTATGAGATGAATATCGGAAGAACGACCATCGTCAATGACCTGAAGAAGCTGAGGCAGCAGATTGAACCCTATGACCTCTCTATTGTGGGCAAGACCAGCAAGGGCCTGCTCTTGGAAGGGGAAGAGGACAAGATCCGGGAATATGTACTGGAAAATGTGTATCAGTCCATTTACCAGGATTACCCCATAGACCAGGATATCCTGGATATGGTGGAGGAGAAATTGAAGGAATACTCCTTTGACAGAAGAGTCAGGGAAAACTTCAAAAAGTCCCTGGTTCTCATGCTGGACCGCAGTCTGACAGGACATGGGATCGGGAATTTTTCCGCGAAGTATTACAATATGACCATTCTCCCGGTTTTTGAGATGGTCAGTAATCTGGTAGACCAGGTGGGAAAAATCCTCGGCACTGAATTTCCGGTGGAAGAGAAGCTGTTTGTCATGATTCCCATCATGGGTATGCGGACACCGACGGACATGGCGGAGATGAAGACCATTGCCCTGGACACCAACATCCTTCCCTTGATCGATAAGATCATGGAAAGGATCCGCCAGCAGATGGACATCACCATTGAATCCGATGATTTCGCAGAAGGTTTTCTCTATCATGTGATGTTTATGTTAAACCGGCTCAAATATAAGCTGAAGCTGAAAAATCCTCTTCTGGACGAACTGGTCAGCAAGTATCCCTTGGCCTATCAGATGGCCGGGATCGCCAGTGAGGTGATCAGGGATGAGTACAATCTCCTGGTCTCAGAAGATGAGAAAGGTTATCTCACAGCTTATTTCGGTGTTTTCCTGGCAGAGAATGATCTCAGACAGACCAAACCCTTCCGGGTGGCCGTGGTCTGTGGGTCCGGCCGGGTGACAGCCCAGCTGGTGGCTGTCCAGTTGAAAAAGGTTCTGGACAGTTCCGCCCAGCTCAGCCTTTTCTCTGATGAAAAGGTGACGGCAGACAAGCTGAATGAGTTTGATGTGGTTCTTACCACGGTAGACCTTCCCTTCAGCTGTGACCGGCCCATCATCCGGATCCGTGAGATCTTCAATGAGCGGGAGCTGCTCCACAAGATTGAGAAGGCAAAGTACTGGGACCAGGTGGAGATGCCTGTGGTCGACAATAATTGGTTTGTGTTAAACGGCCTGCTTGACGAAGACCGCTTCTTCATCTTTGAAGAAGGACAAAGCTATGAAAACGCGGTCGCAATCATGGCAGACAGTCTGGCAGATATGGGCTATGTGGATGACGCCTTTCTGGACAGACTGATGGAAAGAGAACATAAAGGAACGATGGTATTTGACCGGTCCATCGCCTTGCCCCATACCCTGCAGTATGCCAATGACAGGCTGACCATGGCTGTGGGCGTCTGCGAGAAGGGACTGAGTAAAGATGGCAGCCAGGACATCCGGGTCATCTTCCTCATGGGACTCCCGGAGAACTCGGAGTCAGAGGACAATGACAACCTGTTGATCCGGATTTACGACGAGATCATTACCATCGCCCAGGACGAGAAACTATTCACAAAGATTTCGAAAGCAGATTCTTTCGAAGAACTTCTCCGGGCCCTGTACCGACAGGCCGGAGAGTAAACTGGCGGAACGGAGGTTACAAATGTCTATTTTACAATTAGGACTGGTTGTGATTGGCGCTTTTTTAGTACAGGCAGCGCTGAGTATGATGCAGATGAAGCATTTTTCCAAGGAATTTGTCAAATTGAGAAGACAGGGAAAGGTAGCCTGTGGTAGAAAGGCCGGAGGCTTCCATGCCGGAGCGATCGTCATGTTCCTCCTGGATGACCAAGGCATCATCCGGGAAGGCAGAAAACTGGAAGGCGTGACCTGCGCGGCCAGAGTGCGTAACCTGCCCGGTTTTGAAGGTAAGTATATCGGCAGCCTCAAGGCATCCGACGGGCCCAAGGGACACAAAAACCTTTGCAAGGCCATCGAGGATGCGGCTCTCTCCTACAATAAATTTGTTGCGGGAGAAGAGATTGAGCAGCCGGCGGCACCCCTTACCAAAATCGGTCGTTCCGCGAAGACCCTGATCACAGGAAGAGTATAAGAAAGGCGGAAAGATATGGATATTTTAGTAAAATTAGCGTCTGGTTTCATGAATTTATTTACCCTCGGCGGCGAGCAGTTTATGAGCTGGGTAACAGGAATCATCCCTACCATCGTAATGCTCCTGGTACTTATGAACGCCATCATCGCTCTGGTTGGTGATGAGGCAGTGGCAAAGCTGGCCCGGGTCAGCGCAGGAAACCCCATTCTCCGGTATGCGGTACTTCCCTTTGTAAGTGCCTTCATGTTAGGAAACCCCATGGCACTTTCCATCGGAAAATTCTTCCCGGAGTTCTACAAACCCTGCTACTACGCATCAGCAACCTATCATTGCCACACAAACAGCGGTATTTTCCCGCACATCAACGCATCTGAGATCTTTATCTATCTCGGAATCGCCAATGGTATCACCCAGCTGGGTCTGGATACGGCACCCCTGGCAATCCGTTACCTGCTTGTTGGTATCGTTGCCAATTTCATCTCCGGATATGCGACAGAGTTTACCACCAGGTACGTGGAAAAGCAGCAGGGCAAGACCCTCAGCAGAGAATTCAAGGTTGCCCACAATAATTAATCCGGTTTGTATCTTAAGATGTCATATAACCACGGAATGTTCATAATATAGGAGGAGAAATTCATGGCAGAATATAGATCCATTAAAGTAGAAAAAGGTTCAGGCGGATTTGGTGGCCCACTGATCATCACTCCCACTGAGAAGAAAAATAAAGTTATGTATATCACAGGCGGCGGCGCAGAGCCAGAGTGCCTGAAAAAGATCGTTGACATTACCGGCCTCATTCCGGTAAACGGTTTCAAGACCAACTGTCCTGAGGACGAGCTGGCCCTGGTAATCATCGACTGTGGCGGAACCCTTCGCTGCGGTATCTATCCCCAGAAGCGTATCCCTACCATCAATACAAACCCGGTAGGTAAGTCCGGTCCTCTGGCCAAGTTCATCGTGGAAGATATCTACTGTTCCGGTGTTACTTCCAAGCAGATCTCTGCTGTAGACGGCAGCGAGGTGCCGGTTCAGACCGCGGAAGAGAATATCACGGAAATGGAAGATAATGTGGAAGCCATCAAGAAGGACGGCGGTGCCAAATTTACCGCTGACATGAAGGTTTCCGAGACCCTGGCAGCCCAGGAGAAAAAGAGCCTGATCACCGTGATCGGTCTTGGCGCAGGTAAGGTTGTAAATACCTTCTACCAGGCAGCAAGAGATGCCATCCAGACCTGTATCACTACCCTGCTCCCCTTCATGGCTTTCGTATCCATGCTGATCGGTATCATCAACGGATCCGGATTCGGTAACGCTTTCGCTTCCCTGCTGACACCTCTGGCAGGTAACGTGTTCGGCCTTGTGATCTTAGGTATCATCTGTTCCATTCCTGGTCTTTCCGCCCTCTTAGGACCTGGTGCCGTTATCGCCCAGATCGTTGGTACCCTGGTTGGTGCCGAGATCGGTAAGGGTAACATCGCTCCTTCCCTGGCTCTTCCGGCTCTTTTCGCCATCAATACCCAGGGTGCCTGCGACTTCATTCCTGTAGGTCTGGGTCTTGCTGAGGCTGAGACAGAGACCATCGAGGTTGGTGTTGTTTCCGTAATGTACTCCAGATTCCTCACAGGATGGATCCGTGTAATCATCGCCTACTTCGCAAGCTTCGGTCTTTACTAAGAAGGATTGTCATTCTTACATTTTTCAAAACTGAAATGGGATTTAAGAGGATTCCATAGTGAAAGGTATCCGGACATTGTGGAATCCCTCTTAAAGCAATAGAAAATGTCATTCATTTAAACAGCTACATTAACATGCTGCACAACAAGCTACATCAAATGGAGGAAAAAAGATGAAGGTTATATATGAAAATAAGGTGAAAGGTCTTGGAGCCTTTGTAGATGCTTTTGAATCTGAGAGAATGTTTATCCTTTTTGGCGACAATGCACCGCCGGAACTGAAGGACTATACTTATCATGTAAGTGTTAACCCCATCAACGGAACCATCGCTGCAGGCCAGTACCTGGTAGTTGGCAACCAGGAGTACAAGATCATCGCTGTGGGAACAGAAGCTCCTGTTACCTTAGCCGGCCTTGGCCACTGCACCATCCGTTTCAACAACAGTGAGACCGTGGACATGCCCGGCAGCATCCATGTGGAGGACAAGCCCATGCCTGCCATCGGTGTCGGCACTGAGATTAAGATCATAGAGAAATAAGTATATAAACCGTATAATACATATCATTACTTAAGGAAAATAAGCAGCGTATAATGCTAATCTTGTGGCCGGCTGCCATTATGTGAAGATCAGGATAATGGATATCCACAATATCCACAGATAAGATTCCTGGCTTTGTAAAGGCAGCCGGCCGGGTGAAAGCTTTTATGCATACGTACCCATTAATCAATTTCAGGTCCGGAGCCTGGGACCGGCAGGAGGAAAGGCCCAAAGACTACTGCCAGTCTTAAGATTTTCCCGGCTAAAAGCCACAGCCGGAAAAACCGGTCCGGATTAGTATCTCCCTTCTTTAAATTTAGGAAAAAGGATTTCATTGTCATGTCTATGCCCAACATGACTTTGAAATCCTTTTTCCGTGTGCAGGCTGGAAGAATCTGACAGTTCAGGCCTCTTCCTCCTTTCAGCCGGCTCTGGGCCAGAAGGAATCCCGCGAATAATCCGGGCCATGGAGACGGTCTTTCCGGCCGGTCCGGGCTAAAGGGAAGATTGGCAAAACCCAGGCCCTGCAGGTCTCCCCCAGTTGGTCCCGGGGTCAAAGATAGCCGCTGATGTTGACCGTGGCAGGGTCAGGATGCTAAGATAGGATGGATGTAAAAATGCAGCGGCTTACACTGGCTAATGCCTGTGATCAGGCAGGGGGAAAGTCACTTTATGAACAGGACCAGAAACGCAGGGCGGAATATGTTTTTCGGCCTTTTATTAAATCTATACAGAACATTGATTCCCTTTGTGATCAGGACAGTCATGATCTGGAAGCTGGGGGAAGAATACACAGGTCTTAACGGTCTGTTCAGTTCTCTTCTGCAGCTTTTAAGCCTGGCAGAGCTGGGTGTGGGAGCGGCCATGGTCTACAGTATGTACCGGCCTGTGGCAGAGGGGGACCAGGCCAGGATCTGTGCCCTTCTCGGCCTTTACCGGCGTTATTACCGCCGGATAGGTCTCTTCATCCTGGGCCTGGGAGCCGCTCTGACCCCGGCCGTTCCCCGGCTGATTCACGGGGACCTGCCCGGGGATATGAATATTTATGTCTTATATTTGCTCAGCCTCATGTCCACGGTAGTCAGCTACTGGCTTTTTGCCTACAGGACCAGTCTGCTGACGGTTCACCAGCGGACAGACCTGGCCAGCAAGCTGGAAATCGTCTCCAAGACGGTCCAGGTCATCCTGCAGCTTTATGTTTTAATTGTCCTGGAAAATTATTATTTATTCCTTGCGGCAGAGATTCTTTCAAAAATTATTCTGAATCTGATGACCGGATGGCTGACCCGCCGTCTTTATCCCTCCTTCAAGCCGGCCGGAAGCCTGGCCAGGGAAGAGGAAAAGGCGGTGAATCTGCGGATCAGGGACCTCTTTAGCTCCCGCTTTGCGGCAAAGGTGACAGAGGAGGCGGATGCCATTGTGATCTCGGCCTTTCTGGGTCTGGTTGCCCTGGCCAGGTACCAGAATTATTTTCTGGTCATGGCAGCGGTAATCAGGATTTTTGAGGTGATATTTTCTTCAGTTATGAGTGGTCTGGGCAACAGTCTGATCCTGGAAGCAGAGGAGAAGAATTACCGGAATCTGCAGAAATTTACCTTTCTGTTTCTCTGGCTGCTGGCCTTTGCCAGCCCCTGTTTTCTCTGCCTTTACCAGCCCTTTATCCGGCTGTGGCTGGGGGAAGGGGCCCTCATGCCCATGGCCCTGGTTTTCTGCCTGACCATCTATTTTTTTATCTATGAAGTCAACCGGCTGCTCAACACCTTCAAAGATGCGGCAGGACTATGGAGAGAGGATAAATGGAAGCCTCTGACCTCGGCCCTGGTAAATATTGTTCTTAACCTGGCAACAGTCCGGATCTGGGGCCTCTATGGGGTCATTCTCTCTACGGTGGCCGCCTTTGGCCTGGTAGAGATTCCCTGGCTGCTGCGCAATCTTTTCCGCTACCTTTTCCAGCCCTTCAGGCGGGGATCTTATAGCAGGGAATTACTGGGATATATGGCAAGTTCCCTGGCGGTCACTCTGGCCTGCGGCTTTGTCAGTCGGCTTATTTATGCTCGTCTGGCCCATCCCCTGCAGCAGCTGCTGGCCGGCCTGCTGGTCTGTCTCCTGCTGCCTGCAGCGGCCTATGCCGGAATCTACCACCGCCGGCAGATTTTCAGGGACAGCCTCGCCTATCTGGTCAGACTCTTGCCGGGAAAATGAGCAAGAACTTTTTTTGTAAGAGGAGATGACAGGGCAAAATACCGACTTGCAGCTATGGTCGGAAAAAAGGAAAACCAGCTTATAGCCATGGGCTTAAAAAGTGGAAATCAGCTTGCAGCTATGGCCTGAAAAAATATGAACTTGCGGCCTGGCCCTATATGGTATAAAATAATAATTTAATAAAAATATTAAGAAAACTATAGTTTCGACGGAAATAGTCAGGGGGAAAACATGGACTTAAAATCAGCCAAGGCCCAGACCTTATTAAAAATTATACATCTGCTGCTGCCGGGTAAGGGAATGACCCGGCAGGAACTGGCCAAAAACCTGGGCATCAGTATGCCGACGGTCCTCCACAGTATTGAAGACCTGCAGAAGGCAGGGATCTTAAAAGAAGCCGGGGAACAGGCTTCTACCGGTGGCCGGAGGGCCAAGGTCCTGGTCCTGGACGGTTCCTGTGGTTACGGTGTCGGAATCCAGATTGCCAGAAGGTTTGTGGAATTCGCCCTGACAGATATGACAGGACAGGTCCTGGCCAGAAGGCAGCTGGACCATCCTTTCAGGGACCAGGCCGCCTGGTACCGGAAACTGGGAGCCTTGCTTCTTGATTTTATTACGAAGGAGCAGGTGGATGGGAGGAAGATCATCGGTGTCGGCATCTCATTTCCCGGGATTATTGATCAGGAAAACCACATGCTTCTTCACTCTCATGTTTTTGATCTGAAAAATGTCAGTCTGGACCGGTTCTACCGCTGTATTCCTTACCCTCTGCTGATCTCCAATGACGCCAACTGTGCCTGCCGGGCAGAGGGCAGCAGGGAGGAGGATTCCTATTTTTATATCTCTCTTAACGAGAGTGTGGGAGGAGCCCTGATGGTAAAAAACAACCTTTACAAGGGCCGCCGCTGGCAGGCCGGTGAGATTGGCCACATGATTCTTCACCCGGGGGGCAGGACCTGTTATTGTGGCAAGAAGGGCTGTGCAGACCCTTATCTTACTGCCGAGCTGCTGATGGAGGATCCGGCAGGAGAACCCGAAGTCCGGAAAACAGATATGGAAGGGGAGTCCGAAGCCTGGAAAAGTAATCAGGCACTAGAGCCTGGAACCCGGAAAACAGATATGGAAGGGGAGTCCGAAGCCCGGAAAACAGATCAGACAGGTGAAAATGACCGGGAGAAACTGCAGCGGTTTTTTAAGAGACTCAAAGAAAGAGACGGGAGAGCCTGCCGGACCTGGGAGACCTATATGAATGACCTGGCCATCCTGGTCAGCAATGTGCGAATGCTTTTAGATATGAATATTGTGATCGGAGGAGACGTGGGAGCCTGCATGGAAGACTATATGGAAGACCTGGCAGACCTGACGGCGGATTACGATCTCTTCAGCAGGGATGTGGATTACATTTCAGTCTGTCACTGCAGGGACCATATTTTTTCAAAGGGAGCCGCCGTTCAGGCTTTAGAAAGCTACTACGACAGCCTGGTAGAGAAGCTCTGAAATTATATAGATTTTACATAAGCCACATTTTCAGTGAAAATGTGGCTTATTCTATATTCTTTTTTTATTTGGCAATTGCCAAGAGATTTTCTTCTGGAATATAATGTACATATGTAGAAAAATCCGCAAATGTAGCTGACGCTGGTCTGACGGGAGTCCTTGTGGGCCGGCTTTAGGATCATAATAATCTGATTTTGACTGAGAGGGGGAGACAACGTGAGTTATGTCATCTATTCCGATGTTTCAATTGACATTGCCCAGGATTATCTGAAGGACCATCCTCTGGGTTTTGTTCCCATGGAGTATGTTGTCGGTGATGAGACCAGATACTGCCAGGGTCTGGAATCTGATGAGCAGATGCATCGTTATTATGAATTGTTAAGACAAAAGGTAGAGACCCATACCAGTCAGATTACGCCTTATCATTACGTGGAGACCTTTGAACCCCTGGTCAGGGAGGGAAAGGGAATCCTTTATATCTGCCTGTCCAGTGGCCTCAGTAATACTTATGATTCCGCCAGGATGGCTGTGAATATGCTGCGGGAAGATTACGAAGACGCAAAGGTTGAGGTGATCGACTCCCTGGGCGGCACCGGTGGTATGGGGATCCTGGCTGAATCGGCATTTGAGAACCAGAAGAAAGGTATGTCTTTAGAGGAGAACGCTGACTGGCTCCGCCGGCATGCCGGAGCGATCAATTACTGGTTCATGGTGGAGGACCTGATGTACTTAAAGAGGGGTGGCAGGGTGTCTGCAGCCTCAGCCGTGGTGGGTACGGTCCTTGATATCAAGCCTATTTTAACTATTAATCCCCAGGGGAAACTGGATGTGATTGCCAAGAAGAGGGGCAGTAAACCTGCCATGAAATACATGTTGAATCGTTTTAAAGAGAGCCTGGACAAGGGACCGGGCAAGGTGGTTTATATCAACTGTTCGGATTGTATGGACCGGGCCAGGGAGCTTCGGGACTGGGTTCTGGAGTTTGATCCGGATCTGGAGGTTAAGCTTACCATGCTGAGTCCCGTTATCGGAGCCCACACAGGGCCGGATATGATTGCCCTTATCCATTACGGGACCGGCAGAGGCCGGCAGGAATAAGACCCGGCTGCTTATTTCTCTATAAGCAGGTCAGACAGGAGGTCTTTGAGTCCGCCGTAGCTGGCATTGGTGACCAGGTCGGCCAGCTGGTTGACAGGCAGGTCAAGATGGTCCCGGAACCAGCGGACATAGACGGAGATGATGCCGGCCAGGTAGAATTCCGTATAAACCAGGAATTCAGTTTCCGTCATTTTGAAATAAGGAGCGGCCACATCCTTGATTTCCCTGACCAGTACCTCTTTCATCTGTTCGAAGAAATAACTGTGTTCCCTGCTGGCGGCAATGAACTGGAAAAAGGCATAGTTTTTCTCAACCATATCATTTAAATGTTCAAAGAGCCGGGTGATGCTGAAAGGCATCTCCGGCGTCTGTTCTTTTTTCAGGACCTTGATCAGTTCATCCACCAGCTCTTCTTCGATCTCCCACAGGATATCATCCACCGTGCTATAATGGAGATAGAAAGTTTTCCGGTCGATATCAGCCAGCCTGGCGATTTCAGTGATCGTTATTTTTTTTGCTTTTTTATCCATGAGAAGCTGGATATAGGCTTCCCTGATCGCATTTTTTGTTCGGATGACCCTTCGGTCATTGGTTTTTGATGTCATTCCTGCCTCCCATTTCCCGGGCCTGGTCCCTGACCGGCTTTTATTGTTATCGAAGTGAAATCCTTATGGATTATAATATTTGTTCCTATTCTATTTTTACCCTGATTTTCTTTTTGTCTTGGTCTGTTTTTATCCTGATCTATTATTAGCTTGGTCTGTTTTTGCTCCAATCTGTTTTTATCTTGATCTGTTCTTATTCTGCTCTATTTTTATCCTGTTACTATTTTAACTGTTTGAGGGTCACTCTTCCAGTAATTTTTTTATTTTGGCCGGCTGCCGGATGTCCTTTAAGGCTGTTTTTCCGGATGGGAATTACTTTCTGGCTTTCAGACTTAAAGAGGTCTTGTTCTTTCCGATTATATGGCTTGATAATCCCAAACCTTCCAATTCAAAAGGAGTATATTTATAAGTAAGATGTATCACTGGGAAAAGATTTGGAAGATTCCGGTTATCCCTGAACATTAATAAGAGAAAAGTATTTGGAATAAGAATAATAGATTGGGAAAGGAACAGGTGGGTTATGCCAAGAGTTACTGTAATGACGAATTTGTATTTAAATAAAGAGAGAAAATACCGGATCATGGTTGGACTCAAGGAAGCTATCGAGAAGATTCCCTGTGAGGACGGCAACCTGCTGATGGCGGATTTCAAGGATGAGAGCTTCATGCTTTTCGGAGAGGAAGCCTCTGCCCCCTGTGCTTCCATTGAGGTCAGTGTTGTTGATGAGGTCTATGATTATTATGACAGGGAGATCTTCGAGGATGTGTTGGTGGCCATGAGTGAAGTAATCACCGAGCATACCGGTATCCCCAACAACCGGATTTTTGCTTACTTTAAAAATGCTACCATATGGACCTGTCTGGGTAAGGATATCCTGAAGGGTCTGGTAAAGATTGAATAAGAGGAATTTACCAGATGGAACAGGACCGGGCCTCAGGTCTGCCCTGAAGGAATTAATGATAAAATAATGAAAATTCAGCAATAAGGAGAGAGTCTGTCGGGAAGACAGGCTCTTTTTTTCATAAAGGGATTTGACTTTTAGGCCTGGATTTGTCATGATAGGGACAAGTTCAGGACATGACAGGATCCTGGATGGACCATGACGGAGAAGGGTTCAGAATATGATAAAGGCCTGGATGCACCATGACCGGGAAAAGCTCTGGACATGACAAGGAACCTGGATGCACCATGACCGGGAAAAGCTCTGGACATGACAAGGGACTGTACGGATCATGACAGAGAAAAGTTCAGGACACGAAAAGTGACTGGACCCGTCATGTCTGAGCAAATAAGACATTATTACAAAAGAGAAAATATAGGAAGACAGGAGGGATGATTATGGCACTGCCCAAGGATCCGATTATGCTTATGAGTTTTGTAAATACCCAGCTGAGAGATAACTATGACAGCCTGGAGGCTTTCTGTTCCAATTACCTGGTGGATGCCGGGGAGATCAAGGACAAGCTGGCAGCGGCGGGCTTTGTCTATGATGAGGTGCAAAACCGCTTTGTGGCCGGGTGATTTCCGCAGGGGCAGGGACCTGTACGGGCCTGCTGTCACGGGGACTGGGACCGGGAGCCGGGAAGCCTTTTCTTTTTCGGCTGTTTCCATGGTTTTTGCCTTGACTTTTTGTTGAATTCAACAAAAAATATGGTATGATATTTACAGGAAAATACTAACTGATACTAATTTTAAAATAAGTAAAGGAGACTACACATGAAACAAAGACCAGTTGTACTGATGGTTCTTGATGGATATGGAATCTCAGATAAAACAGAGGGGAATGCAATCTATACAGCGAAAACACCGGTTATGGATATGCTTAAGGCAGAATATCCCTACCAGAAGGGCTTTGCATCGGGCAGTGCAGTAGGCCTTCCGGATGGCCAGATGGGTAACTCTGAGGTAGGTCATATGAATATCGGCTCCGGCCGCATCATTTACCAGGACCTGACCCTCATCACAAAATATATCAAGGATGGCGAGTTCTTTAAGAATGAGGAGCTTTTAGGAGCCATCAACAATTGTAAGGAACATAAGTCTGACCTCCATCTCTGGGGCCTGCTTTCCGACGGTGGAGTACACAGCCACAATTCCCACCTCTATGCACTTCTTGAGCTCTGTAAGAAGGAAGGTTTTGAGGATGTTTATGTACATCCCTTCTTTGATGGCCGTGATACACCGCCGGCATCCGGAAAGGATTACCTGCAGGAGCTGGTAGACAAGTGTGCTGAGATTGGCGTAGGTAAGGTAGCTTCCCTTTCCGGCCGTTACTATGCTATGGACAGGGATAACAACTGGGACCGTATCCAGAAGGCTTATGACTCCTTAGTAACAGGAGAGGGCATCAAGGCTACAGATCCCATCGCTGCCATGCAGGCATCCTATGACGAGGGTATCACTGATGAGTTCGTGGTTCCCACAGTCATCACCGATGAGGATGGCAAGCCCTTATCTTTAGTTAAGGCTAATGATTCCGTAATCTTCTTCAACTTCCGTCCGGACCGTGCCCGTGAGATCACCAGAGCTTTCTGCTTCGGCGATGACGCTTTCCAGGTTCCGGAGGGCAAGGAAGTTACCACTAAGGATATGGCATACCTGAAGAGACCCTACGGTTATATCCCGCTCTACTATGTATGCTTCAAGGATTATGATGAGTCCATCCCCAACAAGAAGGTAGCCTTCAAGAAGGAAGAGATCACCAATACTTTCGGTGAGTACCTGGCTGCCCATGGTTTAAGACAGCTTCGTATCGCTGAGACAGAGAAGTATGCTCATGTTACTTTCTTCTTTAACGGCGGTCTTGAGGAGCCCAACAAGGGCGAGGACAGAACCCTGGTTATGTCCCCGGCAGTTGCCACTTATGATCTGCAGCCAGAGATGAGCGCCCCTGAGGTAAGTGAGAAGCTTGACGCTGCTATCACATCCGGTGATTATGACGTGATCATCATCAACTTCGCCAACCCGGATATGGTTGGACATACTGGTGTATTTGACGCCGCAGTGAAGGCAGTTGAGAGAGTGGACCAGTGCGTAGGCGCTGCCGTTGAGGCAGTGAAGAAGATGAATGGAGTTCTCTTTATCTGTGCGGACCATGGCAATGCAGAGCAGATGATTGATTACACCACAGGTCAGCCCCACACGGCTCACACTACCAATCCTGTACCTTTCATCCTCTACAACTATGACCCGGCCTACACCCTGAGAGAGGGCGGAAGACTCTGTGATATCGTTCCGACTTTACTGCAGGTTATGGATATGCCTCAGCCTAAGGAGATGACCGGCGAGTCCCTGCTGGTGAAGAAAGCTTAACAGGCCGGAGAGGATTCTGACAGCAGTTGCAAGTTTCAGGACCGGCTGCCATCATAAATAAGATTTAGAAAGATAAAGGGGCTGTCGCATTAAACAGACCCTGATTGCCAGGATTCTTGTATACTAAACATGCAAGAGTCCTGGCTTTATTTTTGCAGAAAA
>ODAJ014738764.1_pt1 | contig 85411 bp, 77 predicted proteins | sample 1539241 | NCBI WGS metagenome assembly ODAJ01 (sample SAMN02144231, study PRJEB22623) | gut metagenome | biome: sheep rumen | host: Ovis aries | place: New Zealand | reverse complement strand
GCATCCGTTCAAGCGGATATGCTTTTTATTTTAACCGATGTTGACGGACTTTATGACGGTATACCCAAAAAATCAAAAATAATAGGAACAATAACAAAAATTACCGATGATTTGTTGGAAATAGCAAGTCCGGATTCGAGCAGCGGTAAAGGTACGGGCGGCATGAAAACAAAACTTATTGCCGCAAAAATAGCCGCAAGTTCCGGCACAACAACATTTATTACAAACGGTTCCAAACTTGATTTAATAGAAGATGCCGTTAACGGTAAAGATATAGGAACAAAAATTTTGCCCAACAAAAAACTTCAATCAAGAAAATCCTGGATAGCATTCGGTAAAAAAGCAAAAGGGTTTGTCCTTATAGATGCAAATGCAACCGTTGCAATAAGAAATAAAGAAAAAAGTCTTTTGTCTTCCGGAATAATAACGGTAGGCGGCTCTTTCAACAGAGGTGATACGATAAGTGTTGTGGTGTTAAACCCTATAGAACAAAACAATATAGAAGTTGCAAGAGGACTCTCAAATTATAACTCTATTGACTTGTTAAAAATAGCAGGTAAATCTTCCGCTGAAATAAAAAAAGAGTTTCCTAACATGATATGTGAAGAAGTAATACATAAAGACAATTTGGTTGTAATAAAATAGAAGGTACAAAATGAAATTGAAAGAAAAAGTTTATAAAAAGAACAAAATATATAACGGTAAAGCAATAAACTTTTGCAAAGATGATATTGTTCTGCCTAACGGTAACAAAGCAATAAGAGAATATATCGATCATCCCGGAGCAGTGGCAATCGTTCCTTTTATAAACAAAACCGATATTATTATGGTTAAACAATACAGATATCCGGTAGACAAAATAACTTACGAAATTCCGGCAGGAAAACTCGATAAAAAAGAATCGTTACTGAAATGTGCCAAAAGAGAACTGAAGGAAGAAACAGGATACACCGCAAAAAAAATAAAAAAACTTACTTCTTTTTATCCTTCAACTGCTTTTTCAAACGAAGAACTTATTATTTATACAGCAAAAGATTTGGTTTCGGGAAAGCAACATCCCGATGATGATGAATTTATCGAAAGAGTAACAGTGCCTTTTAAACAAGCTTTACAAATGATAAAACAAGGTAAAATAAAGGATGCAAAGACAGTAATAGCATTACTTTATGTAGCATCTAAAATATAGTATGGAAACAAAAGAAACATCCGCAGGTGCATTTATATATAAAATAGAAAAAGGTGAAATATTGTTCCTTTTAATTTATTCCGAAAGAAACAAAGAGTGGGGCTTTCCCAAGGGGCATATTGAACCTGACGAAACGGAACTTGAAACCGCTAAAAGAGAAATCAAAGAAGAAACAGGTATAACCGATATAGAATTTGTTAACGATTTTCGTTGTACCGACACGTACAAAATAAAAGGTACTCTCAGCACCACAAAAAATAGAATAATTGATAAAAATGTTATATACTATTTAGCAAGTACAAAAGAAGATTTTAAATGTTCTTGCGATAATGAAATAGGGCAGGGCAAATGGCTAAATTGTAATGAAGCAATAGAATATTTAAAACATGACAACCAAAAGAAATTGTTAAAATCAGCATATATGTTTATTAAGGAGGCAAAAAATGAATCCGGTATTAAATAAGAAAACATTTCAAACCGTATCTTACGGCGATGATGTAATGACAATAAACGGTGTTATTAATAAAAGCTTTATATTGTGGCTGTTCTTGGCTGCAGGTGCTTATTTTGGGTGGACAAATGCAGCATCAATAATGAATATTTATTTTTGGTTGATAACTGCAGGTGCATTAGCTTTATGTGTCATAATATCATTTAATGTAAGAACAGCTCCATATTTTTCTCCGATATATGCTTTCGGCGAGGGGTTGGTATTAGGTGCAATAACATTGTTTGCTGAAAAGGATTATCCCGGTATAGCTGTTAATGCCATATTTTTAACGATATGTGATTTGTTTTTGATGCTGGCTGCATTTAAATCGGGAAAAATAAGAGCGACAAAAAAATTTGTAAAAATTGTAGCTTTATCGACAGCTGCAATTTGTTTGGTTTATTTTTTAGATATTATATTGCTTGTGTGTCATACTCCGGGAATTGCTTTTATACATTCTTCCGGCGCTCTCGGAATACTTGTTAGTGTTTTTGTTGTAATAATCGCTTCTTTAAATTTAGTAGTGGATTTTGAATTTATACAGAGCGGAGTTGAAGGTCATGCACCGAAATATATGGAATGGTACGGTGCGTTTGCACTTATGGTTACGATAGTATGGTTATACTTAGAGATATTGAGATTATTAAGTAAAGTAAGAGATTAAAAATGGCATTAGATTTATCCAAATCGGTATTTTTTATATCCGAAACAAAACCCGAACTTTTACCGCAAAGTATATCCGAAGTTGCATTTGTAGGCAGGTCTAATGTGGGTAAAAGTTCTGTAATTAATGCCGTATGCAAAACTAAAAATTTGGCAAGAACCTCAAAAACGCCGGGAAGAACAAGAGCAATAAATATTTTTACACCGGCCAAAGGCAGATGGATAGTAGATTTACCGGGATACGGTTTTGCAAGAGTTACGGAAGAAGAAAAAAAAGTTTGGCAAAAGATGATAGAAACATATATCACTTCAAGAAAAACGTTGAAAATGATATATATTCTTATAGATTCTTTTGTGGGACCTACCGAACTTGATTTTGTTATGATGGATTGGGTTCGGAAATTAAATATACCGTTCAAAATAGTTTCAAATAAAACCGATAAAGTCAGCAACTTGAATTTGGAAAAATTAAAAGATACAATTTGTGAGATATGTGAAGTTGAAAAAGAAGATATATATTGTGTAAGTGCTAAAAAGCAAACAGGTTTCGGAAAATTAATAAACGATATAGGAAATTTGTTGTTAAAATAAAACAGGAGGAAGTAAAATGAAAAAAGTAGTATTAAGTTTGGTTGCAGTAGTTATGTTGTGCGCAGCAGCTCAAGCAGCACAGCCTATCAAGTTATCTTTGTGGGGACCTATTTGTGTTCCTAACGGAGACACAACAACAGGTTTGGAAATTGCTATCGGAACACAAACACAAGAAGTTAAAGGTGTTCAACTTGCATTGATCTATGCACAAGCAGACAAATTCACAGGTGCACAATTGGGTTTTGTAAACAACACAAACGATGGTTTGGGTGTTCAGTATGGTTGTGTTAATTTAGCACAAGAAATGAAAGGTGCTCAACTTGGTTTTGTTAACTGGACAAAAGGCAAAATGACAGGTGCACAATTAGGTTTAGTAAACTATACCGAATCAATGAAAGGTTTACAACTTGGTTTGGTTAACATAATCAAGAACAATACACAGTTCTTGCCTGTATTTGTATTCTTCAACTTCTGCTTTGCTTAATAATAAGTGAAGAATATTGCAGTAACCGTAATAGTAGGTTTTATTACGGGGTTAGTTATATCAGGAATTTTATTTGATGTAATTAAATATGTCGGAAAATCTTTCAACAGAGTGTCCGTTTCTTGGAATATTTCAAAAGCGGAAAAAGCTTACTCTAACGGAAGATTTTCCGACTCTGTTTTAATGTACAAAAAAACTCTTCCCAAAATAAATTCGGATAACAAAACATTAATTGCCAAAACAAAAAACAATTTGGCTTTAAGTTTGTACAAGAATTATCTTACAACAAACAACAGCGAAGAACTAAACGAAGCATTAAAATTGTTTAAAGAGGCCGAAACAATTTATTTGGAAATCGGTAACAACGAACTTGCGGAACAAACCGCAAAAAATATCCTCGTTGCAACACCTCAACCATAATTATAAATTGCCGGTATTTTTGTCATTCTGAACTTGATTCAGAATCTATAAGAAATAAACATTCCTTATTTCTTCTATTTTTCCAATCTTCTAATCTTCTAAAATCGCTTTGCGATTTTCTTGACATCCTAAAAAAAATTTGGTAAATTATACTCCGTCAGTTAGAGAGTGTGGGCAGTTAGCTCAGCTAGGGAGAGCATCTCCCTTACAAGGAGGAGGTCGCAGGTTCAATCCCTGCACTGCCCATTTTCTCAATTCCTTCCAAAGAAAAAAATCAAAAAAAACAGAGAGGTTTTATATTTATGAAACACAGGCTATATTTATCAGTTTTAACGATGTCCTTGATAGTTTTTTTCGGTTCTTTTGTTGTTGCTTCGGGTAAAAAAGTAGAAAAACTTCCTGAAAAAAAAGCACCTGAATATTTTGAAATACATACTCCCGGAACAGAAGATGTTGTTGATTATGCAAAATACGGTGAGTTTAAAAATGTAGGTACAAATAAGTATAAATATGTTCCATCCGATTACAAAGGTTTGAAAGAAGCTTCCGGTGAAGGAATTTGGCCCAATCAAGAATCAGTTTTTAAAAGTCCGAGATATAAAGAATTAAAGAGAGAAAAGAAACTTGAAGGAGATAAGTGGACTTATGTTAATACAAGAAATACGGAATTAAATTATTATAAATGGGCAACAGCTCAAGAAGATCCCGGTGTAAGACAGTATTATATTGCACTTGCACTTGAAAATGCCGGTAATTACGAAAGGGCAATAAAAGCGTACTATTCCATTGTAGTATTTTTTCCTAAAGCAATCGGTTACACATTTTGGAAAACTCCTTGGTATGTGGCACCCGTAGCAATAGAAAAAATAAAGTATCTTACAAGAGAACATCCTGAAATCGGATTAAAGTTGGTAGATGCTTATGTCGATGTTATAAACAGATTCGATGATGAAAAATCTAACGATGATTTTATAGCGGATCCCGGAAAACTTGTTAGAGCAACAAGTAAAGATTGGATAGTAAAACCTGTGGATTTGAAAAAAGTAGGTATCAAAAAAACCGTAGGTAAAGGTAAAGTTAAACTCGTAGAATATAACAACAAACATTATCAGTTGTTTGTTGATAATAAACCTTTTATAGTAAGGGGAATATGTTATTCTCCCAACCCGGTGGGAACATCTCCCGATAACGGAACATTGAACGCTTCAAGAGATTGGATGTTTGCCGACTATAATGACAATGCAATTATAGACGGACCTTACGAATCTTGGGTAGACGAAAACAGAAACGAAAGAAAAGACGAAAATGAGCAGGTTGTAGGTGATTTTAAACTTATGAAGGATATGGGAATAAATACATTGAGATTGTATCATTATCCCGACTTCAATAAAGAGTTACTTATGGACGGATACAAAAATTACGGATTTATGTATATGATAGGTAACTTTTTAGGTATGTATTGTACGGATTCTGGTGCCGAATGGTTTGAAGGTACCGATTACACTAACGAAGAACAGTGCCAAAGAATGTTGGCAAGTGTTGAAAAAATGGTTAACGAATATAAAGATGAACCTTACGTTTTAATGTGGGTTTTAGGTAACGAAAACAATTACGGAACTGTAGGTGTTGTGGGTGTTGCTGCCGGTACAGGTTGTAACGTAAGAAAAGATGTTCCCGCATATTACAGATTTATAAACAGATGTGCAAAAAGAATAAAAGAGTTGGATCCGCAACAAAGACCGGTTGCAATATGTAACGGTGATACATTGTTTATGGATATATGTGCAAAAAATGCTCCGGAACTTGATATATACGGTGCAAATGCATACAGAGGTAAAGAAGGTTTTGCTACATTGTGGAAAGATGTAATGAAACTTTATGAAAGACCTGTAGTGGTTACGGAATACGGTTGTCCGGCTTTCAGTAAGATACATAATCAAAAAGAAGCAGAAGAGCAACAAGCTATTTATCATGAAGGAAGTATAAAAAATATTCAGGAAAATGTTGCAGGTTACGGTGTAGGAAATGCACTTGGCGGAATAATATTCGAATGGACGGATGAATGGTGGAAAGCAGGTCCTCCTCCCGAATATGATTTTAATGCTCACGATGAAACGGCACAATGGGAAGGTCCTTTTATTGACGGCGGAGGATACGAAGAGTGGTTCGGGCTTGTGTCTATAGGTGACGGTAAAGATTGTCCTTTCAAAAGACAGTTAAGAAAAGCATATTATTCTATACAAAGTTTATGGAAAAAATATAAAATGTAAAATATATGATATTTAACAAAAAAATATTTACCACTTTAATAGTGTTTATTACATGCCTGTCTTTTACGGTCAATTGTTTTGCTGCCGTTAAAGTTATTAAAAATAAAGTCGGGGTATGGAAACTTTTGGTTGACCACAAACCGTACTTTGTAAAAGGTATTGCATATTCCTGCGACAGAGTAGGTTCCAGTACTACAAACACAAATGAGTGGATGTGGGCGGATGTAAATAACAACGGAGTAATAGACGGTCCTTACGAATCCTGGGTTGATTTAAACAGAGATAATTACAGAGACAATTATGAAGATAATATCGGTGATTTTGCATTACTTAAAGCAATGGGTTGTAACACTATAAGAATTTATCACAGTGATAATATAAACAAGGAATTGTTAAGAGATTTATATTATAACTACGGCATAATGGTTATTATGGGAAACTTTTTCGGTGCATACACAAAAGGCAGCAGCGCCGCTTGGTCTTCCGGAACAAATTATTTAAATGAAACTCAAAGACAGTCAATGCTTGAAAGTGTTAAAAGAATGGTTGAAGAACATAAAGATGAGCCGTATGTGTTAATGTGGATGTTGGGAAACGAAAATGATGTTTCCGGAAATTCTTCAAATTCTACGGCAACAAATACCAATGCTTGGAAATATCCCGAAGTTTATGCAAAGTTTGTGGAAGAAGCTTGTAAACTAATAAAAAAATTAGATGATAATAAACATCCTGTAGGTGTATGTAATGCAACCACAAGGTTTGTTAAATATTATGCAAAACATACCCCAAGTATAGATGTGTTGGGTTTTAACCAATATTCCGGACCTTACGGTTTCGGTACATTGTGGAACAGAATAAAACAAGAGTTTGACAGACCCGTTCTTATTACCGAGTACGGATGCGATTCTTGGAACGAAAAAAAGAAATCAACTTGTGAAGTTTATCAGGCAAAATATCATTATGGTGCATGGAAAAATATAGAAAACAATAGTTTTTGGGGCGACGGTGCAGGCAATTCTATAGGCGGTGTGGCTTATTCTTGGGTAGACAGATGGTGGCTTGTCGGTTCACCTAAAGTACACGATACGCATTTGGGAGCTTGGTCCGGTTCAACAATAGACGGTGAGTTCAACGATGAGTGGCTTGGAATTTGTTCTCAAGGTAAAGGTAAACACAGCCCTTTCCAAAGAATATTAAAAAATGTTTATTATACTTATCAGGAAGAACTTTGGGATTGGGATCCTGCCACATATTAGTAATAAGCGAAATCATCTCACGATAAAAATTTAAAATTCTAGTTACAATTTCGTATTTTTAAAGTTTATGTACCGCTTCACTTACGTACACTGCACTTTAAAAATACTTCATTTCACTAACGAATTTTAAATTTTTCTCTTGCCTGCTACATTCATAGGTAAACTTAAAATAGAAATGGTTATAATTTAAAATATTGGAAGTCTTAGAAAGTAACCAATGACAAGAAGTCTGTCATCCCGCACTTGATGCGGGATCTTGTATTGAATAAAAATTATGAAGTAAATTTTTATAAAAAGGGGAAAGTAAATGAAAAAGTTGATAGTAGTAATGTTATTAGCAGTAGCACTTGTAGCACCTGCATTTGCAGCAGATAAAGGAGCAATGGAGTTGGACATTAAAGCAGGTTTTAATCTTATGTCTAAAGTAGAAATTGATGATTATTATGATGATTCTAACGATGTTGATTCCGCATTTACAACAGGGGTAGATTTTTTTTATTATGTAATGCCACAGTTAGCAATCGGTGCAGGTGTAGAGTATGTTTTTAATTCCAAAGTAAAAGATACACCTGTAAAAGCTGGTTGGACAAACCTTTATGCACAGGCAAAATATATGTTTGATTTAGGTGATGATTTGTTTAACAATATTTATCCTTTGATTCAAGTTGGTTATGGTATTATGAGAACAGATCCTGATACCCATGAAGATTCAAACGGATTATATTGGGCAATCGGTGCAGGAACAACAATAAAAGAAAATTTTATTTTTGAAATTCTTTATTCAAACAGCAATGCATCTATAAAAGTAAATCCTACTGTTGCACTTGATTTAAAATATTCAACATTACAATTGAAAGTAGGTTACAAATTTTCTTTTTAATAAGCTAACTTTAATATAAAAAACAGAAAAATTTTAGTTGCAACTTCAAATTTCCGAGCCTTATGTACCGTTTCACTTGTGTACACTGCGGCTCGGAAATTTTTTGTTTCACTTACAAATATTTTTTTTCTAATGTCCTTAAATTCTAATAATAATCTTAAATAATAAAAAATTAATTCTTCCGAAATTATAAATTATAAATTGCCGTTCTGCCGTTTCCATCCCTTCCATACATCTATCCTTCCGTTTCTCAAATTATTGTTTAAACTTAAATAGTAAAAATGGTATAATAATTAGATATGAAAAATGATAAAGAACAATTTATCAATAAGGTTATTGAACTTGCACAAAAAAATGTTTTGGCGGGTAAAGGCGGGCCGTTTGCCGCAATAGTAGTAAAAGATAACAAAATTATAAGTTACGGATATAATCAGGTAACATCAAAAAAAGATCCTACTTTGCATGCCGAAATTGATGCTATAAGAAAAGCGGCAAAAAAGTTAAAAACTTTTGATTTGTCCGGATGTGAAATCTTTTCATCATGTTATCCTTGCCCTATGTGTTTTTCGGCTATATATTGGGCAAATATAAAAAAAGTTTATTATTCCGCAGCAAAAGAAGTTGCGACAAAATACGGATTTAAAGACGGTAAAATCTATGATGAACTTAAAAATAAAATAAAGTCGGTAAATTTTATGGAAATAAAAACAAAAGGTTCTAATTTGCCTTTTACGGAATGGAAAAATAAAAAAGATAAAATAAAATATTGATATGAAAAAAATATTAAAGATACTTATTGCTCCGTTGGGAATTATCATATTTGTTGTTGCCATAATGTTGTTAAGTAATGAAATGAAAAGTTACAGCTATCAACAAATACTTGAAACCTTAAGAGCAATACCTTCCTTTAAAATAGTCTGTGCTTTAATATTGGCATTATCCTATTATTTGATTTTGGGCGGTTATGATGTTGTTGCTTTTAAGTTTATAAATGTTCCGTTAAAGTTTAAAAATGTGGTATTCACATGTTTTATAAGTAATGCTTTGGGAAACAATACCGGCTATTCAATGCTTTTCGGCGGCTCGATAAGATACAGGCTTTACTCCTTATACAATGTTTCAATGTTGAATGTTACAAAAGTGTTGTTCTTCTCTTCGGCAACAATATGGTTCGGGTTACTTATTATCGGCGGAATAGTTTTTACTTTCTTTCCTGTGGAATTTACCGACAGTAAATTCATTTTTCATTCATCGTTTCCTTTGGGAGTTTTGTTTTTAACATTAGTTACTTCATACACGTTGTTAAGTTTATTTAAATCGAAACCGATAAAAATTTTTAATAAATGGACAATAACTTTTCCTAACATAAAAATTACTTTGTGGCAGATGTTGCTTGCTACAGCCGATTGGGTTATAGCATCTTGTACATTGTTTGTTTTGCTCCCTCCCGGAGAAATTCCTTACATAACATTGTTGCAGATATTTTTGGTTGCACAAATGCTCGGTATATTAAGTCAGGTTCCGGGAGGTATGGGTGTATTTGAAACGGCTATAGTTATGATGTTGCCGGAAGCTACACAGAGTTCTTATGTTATGGGAGCACTTCTTGCATACAGAGCTATATTTTATTTCTTCCCGTTGGGAGTTGCTTTGTTACTTCTCGCAAGCCACGAATTTTTCAGAGCAAAAAGAAGATTCAAAGTTCTTGCAAGATTTTACGGCGGAAGAATGGCATCTCTTGTGCCTCAGGCACTGTCAGTAAGTATTTTTATCGGCGGTGCATTTATATTGTTTTCCGGAGTAACGGATGTATCTTCATCTATAATTCACAGATTGGATAATTATATTTCTCCCGTAATACTCGACTCTCTGCATTTTGCTATAAGTGTTATAGGTATAATGCTTTTATTTATTTCAAGAGGTATTGTGTTAAGAATAAAAAGAGCATACACCATGGCTGTTGTTTTGTTATCTTTATTGGTCCCGTTGGCTTTAATTAACGGATACGGATACGAAAAAATGGTATTTCTGCTTATACTTCTTTCTCTTATAATTCCGGCAAAAAAATATTTTTACAGAAATTTAAGTTTGATAGCGGTTAAAATGAACACATTGTGGTTATCTTTTATATCGGCAGTGTTTATTGCGTCAACATGGTTATGCTTTTTTGTATATAGACCGGACTTTTATTCTTGGAATAAATTTATAACCGTTATATTCGGTGCAAGCGATGCCGGAAGAGCATTGAGAATTTGTATAGGTATGATTGTTACCATTGCCATAATAGTAATATCCGAAATGTGGAAAAGATACAGATATAAACAGTCTAATATAGATTTAAATAATATTAAAAAAATATCCGCTTCTTCGAATTTCGTATATGCAAATTATGCTTTTGAAAACAGAAACCTTTTTGATATGAATACAAGTTCTTTTATGATGTATTCGCAAATAAACAATAATGCAATAGTCTTCGGTGATCCCGTAGGAGATAATAAGTCGGGTAAAGAATTAATTTGGGATTTTAAAGAAATGACCGATTCGAAAAGCATAATTCCTACATTTGTTTATTTAGGTTATAAAAATCTAAAAATTTATGATGATATCGGTCTTGATATTGCATCGTTCGGTGTTGATGCAAATGTTTCTTTAAAATATTTTTCAAAAGATGATAAAAAACTTGAAGATATAAAAAATTATTGTGATAAACTTAATAGTAACGGATATACCTTTGAAATAGCGGACAGAGAACAATTTTTAGAAAATAAAAAATATATAGGTTTTATAGATTATCAGTGGGAAAAAGATTTCGGTAATGTTAAAAACAAAATGTTTGATGTTTCCGTAAATGCGGCAAACAAGTATGTAATTATAAAAAAAGATAAGTTTATTTCGGGTTATGCATACCTTTTACTTTCAAATAACAAATATGAAGCATTTGTTTCCAATGTAAGATACACAACGGATTGTGATGAAAAAATTGTTCAGTATATTTTATTTAATTGCGTAAACTGGGCAAAAGAAAACGAATATAAATGGTTTAATTTAGGATTAACACCGAGTGATGAAGTAATGATAGATGACGAATTTAATTCAAAAGCAAAAATATTTGTTTTTGCGGAACATTTTAAGTATGACATGAATGCTTTGAAAGAATTTAAATCTAAATTTGATCCCGTATGGAAGAAAAAATATGTTGCTTTCTATACGGGTAAACAGATGATAAATTTCTTAAGAGATTTTTTGTATGTTTATTCGTAATTTATATATTAAAATATTTATTAAAAAGTAGTATAATAAAAAACTAATAAAATTCATAAGGAGTTTTGTCATGGCACAAAAATGTAGTGTTTCGGAATTGCATCAGGAAAGATTAAATTTTAAACCTGTTTTACCGTCGGTATTAAAAAAAGGTGTAGCAAATGTAAAACCGGTATTAGGTAAAGCAACAAAATCGGTAGCTGATTTCGCTAAAATAAAAGCTATTTTCGAAAAAACTTACGGTATGCCCGTTGTAAGTTTTCAAGCAGGTAAAAATGCGGTTGTAGCAAAGAAAGCTATAAAAGTAGGAGTAGTTCTTTCGGGCGGACAAGCTCCCGGCGGACATAATGTTATTTATGGTTTATTGGATGGTTTAAAATCCGCAAACAAGAAAAATAAATTGGTGGGATTCTTGGGCGGACCTTCCGGAATATTAGATAACAAAACAATGGAAATAAACGATAAAGTTATCGCAAATTATAAAAATACCGGCGGATTCGATATGATTCAGTCCGGCAGAACAAAAATCGAAACACCGGAACAATTCGCGCAAGCCAAAGCAACAATATTGAAAAATAAAATGGACGCTTTGGTATTTATCGGCGGTGATGATTCAAACACAAATGCGGCACTTCTTGCGGAATATTTGAAAAAAGAAAATGCTAACGTTTGTGTTATAGGTGTTCCGAAAACCATAGACGGCGACTTGAAAAACGAACATATCGAAGCTTCTTTCGGTTTCGATACTGCAACAAAAATTTATGCCGAACTTGTAGGAAATATTGAAAGAGATGTTAACTCGGCAAGAAAATATTGGCACTTTATAAGACTTATGGGCAGAAGTGCTTCTCATATTACTTTGGAAGTCGGTTTTAAAGTTCAACCTAACGTAGTTTTAATAGGTGAAGAAGTGTTAGCCAAGAAAATGACACTTAAACAAATAGTAGACAATTTAGCCGATTTGGTAGTTAAAAGATCCAAACTCGGTAAAAATTACGGAGTAGTTTTGGTTCCGGAAGGATTGATTGAGTTTATTCCTGAAATGAAAGCTCTTATTGCCGAACTTAACGATTTATTGGCGGAAAACGAAGATAAAGTTGCCAAGTTGAATACGGTTGATGAAAAAATAAAATTCATTTCATCAAAATTACCTAAAAACTTATCGGCACTTTTGTTGTCTTTACCGAAAAACATTGCTGCTCAATTGATGTTGGACAGAGATCCTCACGGTAATGTTCAAGTTTCTTTAATCGAAACCGAAAAGTTGCTTATTGAAATGGTTTCAAAAAAATTGAAAGATTTGAAAAAAGCGGGAAAATATAACGGAAAATTCTCTACAATCAACCATTTCTTCGGATATGAAGGAAGATGCGGAGTTCCTTCAAACTTTGATGCAAACTATACATATGCTTTAGGTTACAATGCGGCAGCATTGGTATTGAACAATATGTCAGGTTATTTGTCATCGGTTAAAAACCTTGTTAAAAAATCTTCCGAATGGAAATGCGGAGGAATACCTTTAACAATGATGATGAACATAGAAAGAAGAAAAGGTAAAGAAAAACCCGTTATACAGAAAGCTTTGGTAAAACTTAACGGTGCACCGTTTAAAGCTTTTGCTAAAGTCAGACAAGATTGGGCAATGAACGACAGATATATGTTCCCGGGCCCTATCCAATTCTTCGGTCCTGCTTCGGTAACGGATATTACGACAAAAACATTGCAGTATGAACAGAAGAAAAAATAGTTTTTAAATGCAAAAAAGCAACCATTTCTATCGGTAATTCGGTAGAAATGGTTGTTTATATTTAAAGGGTTAAAAATGATAAAGCAATTTATAAAAAGAATTATTACGCTAAATATAATATTTGCTCTTATAATGACGATTTACAGAATAATATTTACATTTTATTATTCTGATTGGGCTGAATTATCACAATATTTCGGTGATTTAGTCCAAGCATTTGTTTTGGGTGTAAGATACGATTGTGCCGTTCTTGCATATATAAATTCTTTAGTAACATTGTTTTTTATATTGTTTTGGTTTATAGGCAGTCAAAAACTTTTTGTAAAGTTTGTTAAAAGTTTAAAATATTATTACACAATATTTTTCGGTTGTATCGTAACTTTGCTTTGCATAGATTTCGGGTTTTATTCTTATTTTCAAAACCATATGAACATTTTAATGTTCGGTGTTTTTGAAGATGACACAAAAGCTTTATTTTCAACAATAGCGGAAAATTATCCCGTTGTTTGGGTAGGTATAGGTTTTATACTAATTTTTGTGTTTGTGTATGTTTTAACCAAACTTGTACTGGAAAAAAAAGTTATCGGTTATTACATTGAAAAAACAAAGATTCATATAAAAATTATACTTGCACTTGTTTTATTATGTGCCAATTTTATAATAGCAAGGGGTTCGTTCGGTCTTTTCCCGTTAGGTGTAGATAATGCGGAAATATCAACAAATACATTTATAAATAAAGTTGCCATAAACGGCATATACACTTTGCAAGCCGCAATAGAAGCAAGATCTAAACAAAAAGACAGAGATTATATTGCAAAAATGGGTTACTCTAAAGATAATATGGCAAAAACTTTTGCCGATTTTTTAAATGTTGATGTTTCTTCCATAGATAAACAAGAACCTGAAAATTCTTTAAAGAGAACAACAAAGTACAATAAAAATATAGAAGAAATAAAACCTAATGTTGTATTTATAATGATGGAAGCATTGGGTACCGATTTAATGCATTATAACAGTGAAAGTTTTAATGTGTTGGGCGAATTCAAAAAACATTTGGATGAAGATATTGTATTTTATAAGTTTTTACCTGCGAACATGGGAACGATAGGCTCTTTGGAATCTGCAATGACAAACATTGCAAGATTACCGTTATCACAGTTCTTATGCCAATCTAAATATGCATATAACAAATATTTTTATACGGGACCTGTGCCTTATAAAAATAAAGGATACGAAACAATATTTATGTATGGCGGAAATGCAGGTTGGAGAAATTGTACCGCATATATGCCCAATGTAGGTTTTGATAAAGTTATAGGTGAAGGTTCGATGCCGAAGGAATACGAAAGAAATCAGTGGGGTGTTTACGATGAATATTTGTTTGATTATATACTTAAAACATTAGGAGAAAACGATAACAGCAAATTTGTTTATATTATGACAACATCAAACCATCCGCCGTATTCGTTACCGAGCAATTATAAACAACCGTACCCGTTGGAAATAAACGAAGAACTGAAAAAAGATATTACGGGGGACAAAACTCTTTCGAAAATGAGATTTGCAACTTATCAATATTCTTGTCAAAAAGTAGGCGAATTTTTAACAAAATTAAAAAATTCAAAGTTTGCCGATAACACAATTGTTGCAATAACCGGTGACCACAATTTTTGGAATACTTTCAGTTATTCCGTAGAAAGAAAATTAGATGAAATGAGTGTACCTTTTTATCTTTACATACCTAAAAAATTAAGACCTGATAGTAAAGCAGATACCGATAACATTGTAGGCTCGCATACCGATATTTTGCCTACACTTTACAATTTATCGCTGTCAAATACTGACTATTGGGCTACCGGAACGGATTTGTTGTCCGATGAAGCGGAACAAAATATTGCTTCAAATTGTTTAGGTTCCATAATGACAAAGGATAATTTTGTTATTTACGATTTTGCCTCCGGTAAAGAAAAATATTATACATGGAACAAAGAAAAACCGAGAGAAATAGTTCCTGCGGAACAAAACGAGGAACATAAAAATATGGTTAAGCATTACAAATCAAGTGTTGCTATTGCATACTATATGTTGCAAAAACCTGAAAAGGAGACAGAAAAATGAAAATTTTAGTTACCGGCGGTGCGGGATTTATAGGCTCAAACATTGTTGATGCCTTGATAGAAAAAAAACATAAAGTTGTAATTGTGGATAATCTTGCTACGGGAAACATAAAAAACGTGAACAAGAAAGCGAAATTTTATAAAGTTTCCGTATGTGACAAGAAAAAAATAGACGAAATATTTAAAAAAGAAAAAATAGATATTGTTATACATCACGCGGCACAACTCGATGTAAGAAAATCCGTTGCGGATCCTTGTTTTGATGCCGATGTAAACATAAAAGGGACGCTAAATGTTTTGGAAGCATGCAAAAATACAAAAGTTAAAAAAATAATATTTGCGTCTTCGGGCGGAACAATTTACGGTGAATGCGGCTCAAAAGCTCCCGATGAAAAAGCTTTTGCCAACCCTTTATCACCATACGGAGTGGCAAAGCTTTCCGTAGAACATTATATAAAAGCATACAGTACTTTATACGGTTTAAAATATACCGTATTAAGATATGCAAATGTTTACGGACCGAGACAAGATGCTAACGGTGAAGCCGGTGTTGTTGCCATATTTATAGGAAAAATGGAACAGAACAAAGATATATTTATTTTCGGTGACGGTAAACAGTTAAGAGATTATGTTTATGTTAAAGATGTCGTTTCGGCAAATATAAAATCTTTAACGAAAGGTAATAACGAAGTTATAAATATAGGTACAAACAAAACAACATCCGTAACAAAATTGGCTGCCGAGTTGTCTAAAATTATAGGTTATAAGAAAAAACCGGTATTTAAACCTAAAAGAAACGGGGAACTGTTTAAAAGTTTCTTAAATATTTCCAAAGCTAAAAAAGTGTTGGGGTGGCAACCTAAAGTGGGTATTATAGAAGGTTTAAAAAATACGGTAGAATATTTTAAAAATACAAAATAAACAGGAGCAAAATTATGAGAAAAAAAACTGTTTTAACTTTTATAGTTATGTTAGGTTTATCTTTTTATTGTATAAGTAATGTGCAAGCAAGAGATAAATTTTCAAACGAACCTATGGTGGAAGAACAAACATTACAAGAGTTGTGTGAGTTTGCTTCTTTTTCCGAAGTAAAAGATGCAATTATTGCGGGTGAAAATGTAAACGGTCAAGATGCGGACGGAAGAACAGCTTTAATGGCAGCTTGCCAAGGAAATTCCAGTGTTGAAATGATGCAGTTGTTATTATCTTACGGCGCAAAAGTAAATTTGACCGATAATGCGGGAAAAACAGCATTTATGTATGCCGCTCAATATGATACTTACGAAAAAGTTTTCAGAGAACTTTTAAAAGCCGGTGCGCTCGTCAATGTTAAAGCAACCGACGGAACTACGGCTTTAATGTTGGCATGTGAAAATAATAAACCGGAAATAGTATCATTAATTATAAGTGCCGGTGCGGATGTAAATGCAAAAGATTATGACGGTTATAAAGCTGTCGATTATGCAAAGAACAATAAACAGTATGCCGAAGAAATAAAAGATATTCTTAATAAGAAAAAGTAATGGATAATGAACAATTATCTGTAATTTCTCTTAATACAATTGCGGATTTAGTTCCTAAAAAGTTTATATCTTTAGCAGATTATTTCGGCGGTGCGAATAATATTATAAATGCCGATATAAAAGAACTTGAATCCTTCGGTTTGTCGAACAAAGTTGCAAAATCAATAAAGAGTTTGGCAAACTTCGAAGTCGCAACCAAAGAGCTTACTTTAGCCGAAAAAAATAATATAAAAGTATTAACATACTTGGATGAAGAGTATCCTTATCAGCTGAAAAATATATGTGATTATCCGCCCGTTATATATGTAAAAGGTAACTTTGATAAAAACGATAACCTTTCCGTTTCGGTAGTAGGTTCAAGAAGACCTACAAATTACGGCTTGATGGTAACGGAAAAATTCTGTAAATATTTCGCACAAAATTCAATAACAACAATATCCGGCTTGGCAGGCGGTATAGATACGCAGGCTCACAGTTCTACCATTAAAAATTCGGGTAGAACCGTTGCCGTTTTAGGTAACGGTCTGTTGGAATGTTATCCTTCCGAAAACAGAAAACTTCAAAATGAAATCGGTGAAAAAGGTGTTGTTATAAGCGAATTTCCTTTAACAAGGAAAGCATTGCCTATGAATTTCCCGAGAAGAAACAGAATAGTTGCCGCACTGTCACTTGCAACAATAGTAATAGAGGCAGCGGAAAAAAGCGGTTCCTTAATAACCGCAAACCTTGCTTGTGATTACGGTAAAGATGTTTTTGCCGTTCCAGGCCCTGTATTTTCAAAATATTCGCAGGGACCTAACAGCTTAATAAAGCAAGGTGCATTTGTTGCTTTAAGTCCGGAAGATGTCAGCGAACAGGTTCCTTTATTGAGTGATTGGGTAAGAAAAAATATAAAGAAAAAGAAAAAGGAAATTGTAAAAAATTTGCCTTTAATTTCACAAAGTAGTATAAATATTCTAAAAATGATACAATCTTCTGCCACCGGAATGTCTTTGGATGAAATAAGTTTGAAGGCAAATGTTAATGTTTCGGAAGTTTCTGCGATTTTGTTGGACTTGGAACTTAACGGTTTAATAAAAGCTATGCCGGGACAGATATACATAAGAAACACATAAACGACAATTGATAATGTACAATTTACAATGTCCAATGTCGGTAAAAATTACGGAGTAATTTTTGTTGAACAAATTGTTTTTGCATTGCAAAAACACATTAATTATAAATTGTAAATTATAAATTAAAAAATACGAAGTATTTTTATATGAGGTAAAGATGAAAAGTTTAGTAATAGTGGAATCTCCTGCAAAATCAAAAACAATATCCAAAATGTTGGGTAGCGATTATATAGTAAAAAGTTCGTTCGGACATATCAGAGATTTGCCCGAAAAAGAAATAGGTGTAGATATAGAAAAGAATTTTAAACCTACATATGTCGCAATGCCGAAATCCAAGAAAATAATAGCCGATTTGAAAAAGGCAGTTTCGGAAGTGGGGCATGTTTATCTTGCAACCGATTTGGATAGAGAAGGAGAAGCTATTGCCTGGCATTTAAAAGAATTGTTAAAACTTTCGGATGATACTACAGATAGAATCACGTTCCACGAAATAACGGAATCTGCAATAAAAGAAGCCGTAAAAAATCCCAGAAAGTTGGATATGGCTTTGGTTGACAGCCAACAGGCAAGAAGAATTTTGGACAGACTTGTAGGTTATAAACTTTCACCTATATTATGGAAAAAAGTAAGAAAAGGTTTATCGGCGGGTAGAGTTCAGTCTGTTGCCGTTATGATGATATGCGACAGAGAAGAAGAAATAGAAAAGTTTGTTCCCGTGGAATATTGGTCAATAGAGGCAGAACTTCAAAAAGATAATGATATTTCTTTTACCGCAAACCTTATTTCCAAAGACGGTAAAAAATTCGAAAAGCTTGAAATACAAAATAAAGAACAGGCAGATAATATATTAAAAGAACTTGAAAGTGCACAATACAAAGTTGCTTCGGTGGAAAAGAAGGAAAGAAAAAGAAGTCCGTATCCTCCTTATACAACATCTACAATGCAACAGGATGTTTCAAGAAGAATAGGCTTTTCTTCTTCGAAAACAATGTCTGTTGCACAAAAATTGTATGAAGGTATCGCAATAGGAAATCAAGGGGTTGTCGGTCTTATAACATATATGAGAACGGACTCTTTAAATATTGCTTCAATTGCACAAAAAGAAGCATTAAATTTTATAGAAACAAGTTACGGTAAAGGTTTTGTTCCTTCAAAACCGAGATTTTATAAAACAAAATCTAAAGGTGCTCAGGAAGCTCACGAAGCTATAAGACCTACATCGGTTAAAAGAACGCCCGAAATGATGAAACCGTATCTTACGGCAGATGAATATAAACTTTATAAAGCAATTTGGAACAGATTCGTTGCAAGCCAAATGGCAGATGCGGTATACGATACCGTTACAATAGATATACAAGCAAACAATTATATGTTCAGAGCAACCGGTTCAACATTAAAGTTTGACGGTTTTATGAAAGTTTATTCCATACAAGATGAAGATACAAAAGAACCTAAGTTGCCGGTATTATCCGAAAACGATATATTAAATTTAATAAAAATCGTTCCGGAACAACATTTTACCGAACCGCCGGCAAGATACAACGAAGCAAGTTTGATTAAAACATTGGAAGAATATGGCATAGGCAGACCTTCTACATATGCACCTACAATAAAAACTATTTTGGACAGAATGTATGTCAGACTTGAAAATAAAAAGTTTTATCCTACGGATTTGGGAATAGTAGTAAATAAATTTTTAAAAGAAAACTTTAAAGATGTTATAAATTATAAGTTTACTGCAGATATAGAAGAAGAGTTTGATGATATAGCAGAAAACAAACTTAAATGGCAGGATGTATTAAAGAAATTTTATACACCTTTCGAAAGTCACTTAACAAAAGCCGAAAGTGCAACAAGACAAAAAATCGCTCCTAAAGCTACAAACGAAGTTTGCCCGAAATGCGGTAAACCTATGGTTATAAGAGAAAGCAGAAGAGGACCGTTTATGGCTTGTTCGGGTTATCCGGAATGCAAAACAACTTTTTCCGTAGATAAAGACGGTAACAAAATTTCCAACGAACCGGAAAAAACGGAAGAAAAGTGTCCTAAATGCGGCGGAATAATGTTAAAGAAAATGGGTTTCAGAGGTCCGTATCTAGCTTGCGAACATTATCCGGAATGTAAAACTACATATTCTTTAGATAAAAACGGTAACAAAGTTATAAAACCGGAACCTGAGAAAACAGATATAAAGTGCGAAAAGTGCGGAAGTCCCATGCTTAAAAGAATAGGTAAAAGAGGGCCTTTCTTAACTTGTTCGGCTTTCCCGAAATGCAGAAACCTGCAATGGGTAAAAACCGATTCCGAAGGTAACATAATAATAGAAAAAAAAGAAAAAGCTGCCGAAAAGAAAACAAAAACCAAAACCAAAAAAACAAAGAAATAGTCAAATAAAGTATATAAAGGCAGAAAGGATTTACTCCTTTCTGTCTTTTTTTTGTATAATTATCCGTATGGAACAAACAGACCAAATAAAAGAAATAGAACAATTCATTCAGTATCTAACGGCAGAACGAAATTATTCGGCAAACACCGCAAAAGCTTATAGTGTAGATATGTATGAGTTTGCCGATTTCGTTAAAAAGAACAAAAATATCGATTTGGTTAAATGTGACAAAAACATAATAAGAGATTATCTTGCCGGTTTATATAATAAAAACTTAAAAAAATCGTCTATTATAAGAAAGCTTGCAGTACTGAAATCTTTTTATAAGTTTTTGGTTATTACATCTGTTATAGAAGTTAATCCCACTGTATCTATGGCAACACCTAAAAAAGATAAAAGAATTCCGGTATTTATTACCGAACAGGAAATATCAAATTTGTTCGATTTGCCCGATATTGATTTAAGAGACAGAGCAATGATAGAATTGTTATATTCTTCCGGTATAAGAATAGAAGAACTTGTAAGCAGAAACTTAAAAGATATAGATTTATTATCGGGAACATTAAAAGTGTTCGGTAAAGGTTCTGCCGAAAGAATTGTTCCCGTAGGTGATAAATGTTTGGTTGCCATAAAAAATTATATTGATCAAAGAAGAGCTGACGGACTGGACTGTTCCATAAATTCGCCTATGTTTTTAAATGTGTACGGTAAAAGGATAACTTCAAGAGGTGCAAGGAAGGTTTTACATAACTGGTTTATTAAAGCGGGAATTGTAAAAAAAGTTTCACCGCACACATTAAGACACACTTTTGCCACACATCTTTTAGATCACGGTTGCGATATAAGAAGTGTTCAACAAATGTTGGGACACAAGAATTTGTCCACTACACAAATTTATACGCATGTAACATTGGAAAGTTTAAGAAAAGTTTACAATAGTGCACATCCTAGGGTAAAATAGAAAATGAATATTACATTGGAAAAAATAAAAGCTTTAATGGATGATACGGGTTGTGAAGAATCGGAAGCAAAAACCGCATTGGAACTTGCCGAAGGAAATTTTTATAAAGCAATTTCTTATGTAGGTGCAATGCTTAAATATATTACCGCATATAAAGCCAAAGTAATTTTAAAGAACGATAATATTTTCGGGCTTATTCACATAATAACAAACAATAAAAATCTCGACTTGTTAAGATTCAGTGTCGTTATGACATTTAATCCTATAGTCTACGAACAAAATGTGGATGTAGATTGGTTTTCTTTTGAAAAACAAATATATTCATATCGTTGGGTGGAAGGTGTTATAGAAAACTATACAAAAACAATAGATAAAAATCTTAAAGAATACGTTAATTCAAATTTAAAAAGTAACAAAATTATAAGTTGTAAAGATATGAAAATGGTACTGGAATCTTATTTTGCCGAAAATAATGTTCAAATAGAAATTGTTGCCGAAGAATTAACTTTAAGAGATTTTAAAAAATTACCGAAATATTTTCCGGACAATATTCCAAAAGAAACAATGCCTTCCGAATACTCATCGGTAATAGAACTTGAAGCGATTATTTTTGAAGATTCTTTAGGTAAAAAAGTGGAAAATTTGGCTTTAGGCGATAAAGTTCTCGCAAAAATAATAGATACAAGAGACATCGCTCATTACATAGGACATCTGATCGGTGCAAAAAAAGAACAGGCAATGATTCCTATACCCGCGGAAGTTCAATCCGTTGAAGAAATCGGTAACGAATATATTGTATGTTTAAAATATTCCGATTTGATTTTCGGAATATCTCATGTTGAAAGAGGCAGAACTTTAAAAGTTTTGGAAACGAAAGATACTACAACTTGGCAAACAAGGTTTTTGCCTTATTTATCGAACGAGATTGAAAAAGATAAAATATAAAATGTGCCGAGGACGAGATTTGAACTCGCACAGTCTTGCGACTACAGGCTTCTGAGACCTGTGTGTCTGCCGTTCCACCACCTCGGCAAGAGGTTAAGAAAAATATATCATTTTGTAGAAATTTTAACAAGGAATTTATAATGAACAAACAAGAACAAGCGAACAAATTTTTTAAGTTGGTAGATATCTTGGAACAGTTAAGAGGGGAACACGGGTGCCCTTGGGACAAAAAACAAACTCATAAAACTTTAATGAAATATTTGTTCGAAGAGTCCAACGAATATAACGAGGCGGTAGAAAAAGAAGATTATAATAACATGAAAGAAGAGTTGGGTGATGTTTTGTTGCAGGTGATTTTTCATGCACAAATAGCAAAAGAAAACAATAAGTTTGATATATACGATGTTTTAGATACAATAAACGAAAAGATGATAAGAAGACACCCGCATGTGTTCGGCAATTCAAAAGCAACAACCGAAGAAGAAATAAGAAAAGAGTGGGAAAAAATCAAAGCCGAAGAGAAGAAACAGAAGGATAGAGGGATAGAAGGATAGAGGGATAGAAAATTCCAAATTTGAAATTATTGACAATAATTGTTCATATAAATATAATAGATGTATGTGTAAATAATAAAAATTAAGAAAAAAAATTATAAACGGGGGAAGTAAATGAAAAAAATTTTAGTAGCAATGTTTTTGGCAGTAGCCATGGTAGCACCTGCATTTGCAGTAATGGAATTAGATATAAAGGCAGGATACATAATTGAACCTACAGTAACGGAAACAGGACCAAACGAATATAAATGCACTTATTCACAAGATCCGTCATATTCTGTCGGAGCAGATTTGTATTTTTATGTATTGGATAATTTCGGTATAGGTGTAGGCGGAAGTTATATTTTTGATACTGATTTTGATGGAAAAAAATGGAAAGGAATTGTTGAAGATGTAAAATCCGGATCAACAAATATATATGCTGCCGTAAAACCTATATTGGCAGAAAACGGAATGGTAGATAAAGTTTATTTGTTAGGTCAAATAGGTATGGGTATTACAAAATTCAGTTCCGATTATAAAGATTATGATTTTTCAGAAAACGGTTTATATTGGGGAGCAGGACTCGGTATAGAAAAAGCTAATATAATTGTTGAACTTTTGTATTCCGTAAACTATTGGGAACATAACGACGACTCTGCTTGGAATGAAGGTTGGTCTTATACAACAAGAAGAATAGCAGTTAATTTAGGTTACAGATTTGGTTTCTAATAAACAAGTTAGGTTATAAAATTGTAAGGTTATAGGGTTATGAGTTCAATGATAAAGCAACTGGTAACCTTATAACCTGAATTTTTTTAATTTGGAAGAGGTAAAAACAATGAAAAAAAGTTTGTTTGCAGCATTGCTTACATTTGCACTCGTAGTACCTGTGTTTGCAGCAGAGCAGGGAACGATGGAAGCCGGTGTAAAAGCAGGTATTCCTCTTGCACAACAAACAACATTGGATGGCGATGGTTCTGCTGATTACGATATGAAAACAACAATGTCTGTCGGTGCGGATTTTTTCTATTATGTAGATTACAATATTGCTGTAGGTGTCGGAGCAGAACATATTTTCAACAGTAAACTGAAATATGCACCAGGTGAACCAAAAGATAAAATCGGATATACCAACATTTATTTTCAAGTAAAATATAACTTTGATTTTGATGATGACGGTTATAATAATATTTATCCTATATTCCAATTAGGTTACGGTATATTACATGCCGATTGGGATCTTAGAAATGATCCTCCAAGTGCAAGTGTGGAAAATTATAACGGTGTATATTGGGGAATCGGTGTGGGAACGACAATCGCAAGATATTTTATAATGGAATTGATATACAGTTTTAACTACGGAAGTGCGGAATTTTCAGGTTATGAACCTGATTTTGAATATGATGTGTCAACTTACAGATTTAAACTTAATGTAGGTTTCAAATTTGATTTCTATTAAGATTTAACTAAGTTACATTAATACAAAAAAACAGAAATATTTTAGTTACAACTTCAAATTTCCGAGCCTCATGTACCGTTTCACTTACGTACACTACGGCTCGGAAATTTTTTGTTTCACTTACAAATATCTCTGTTTTTTTTCTGTCCTTATATTCTATTGGTAACCATAGTTTGTCTAAATTCAAAATATTTAGTCGGTTTAAAATTTATAGTTTTTAAGTCGGTTTTTCCTGCCCTTACATTCTATTGGTGAAACTGCAAAAGAGGTGTGTCATCCCGCACTTGATGCGGGATCTCACCGTTGCCGTTGTTGACTTTCAAAGGATTAAAGATTTTAAATTATAACGAAGTATTTGGTGAATGAAGTGTACATAAATGGAAGCGATAGCATATGGTACATAAGGGAGACAAATGCGAAATTATAAGCGAAAAATAAAACTCGCTTAGCTGCTTACATTTTTTTTGATTTTATATATAAAAAAATGATATCATAACTGGATAAATTTATACTGTAACAAAGGATAAAAAAATGGCAGAAAATCAAGAACAAAAAAACGAAACTTCACAAGCTACTATAGATACAATAATAGCACAAAGAAAAAATAAAGCAGATACGATGAGAGCTGCAAAAATAGATCCGTATCCCGCAAGAATAAAAATAGACAATAAAATTGCTCAAGTCAGAGAAAAATACGATTCTTTACAAAAAGAAGAAATGTCTAAAGACCAGGTTACCGTTGCGGGCAGAATGATGTCCAGAAGAGATATGGGTAAAGCTTCTTTTATAGATATTGCCGACGGTACCGGAAGAATACAGGTTTATGTCAGAAAAGATCAAATCGGGGAACAGGATTTTAAAATATTTAAAGAAATGTCGGACTTATCCGACTTTGTTTTAATAACAGGTGTTCCTTTCAGAACAAGAACAGGGGAACTCAGTTTAAAAGCAGACAAATTTTCTATAGCAACGAAAGCTTTCAGACCGTTACCGGAAAAGTGGCACGGTTTAAAAGATACCGAAACGAGATACAGACAAAGATATTTGGATTTGATTGCAAACCCCGACGTAAAAGAAGTATTTAAGAAAAGAAGTACTATAATTTCTTCCATAAGAAAAAAACTTGAAGAGTTAGGTTTTATCGAAGTTGAAACTCCTATATTACAAACTCTTGCAGGCGGAGCAAACGCAAAACCTTTTATTACTCACCACAATGCACTCGATATGGATTTGTATATGAGAATCGCTCCCGAACTTTTCTTAAAAAGATTGGTTGTCGGCGGAATAGAAAGAGTATTTGAAATCGGCAGAAATTTCAGAAACGAAGGTATCGACAGAAACCATAATCCCGAATTTACAATGATGGAACTTTATCAGGCTTATGCCGACTATAACGATATGATGGACTTAACCGAAGTGTTAATAAAAAACGCGGCGGCTTCCATAGGTGCAACGGATTTAAATCTTAATTTCAGAAGAGCGAAACTTTTTGATTTAATAAAAGAATATACAAATCTTGATTTGCTCCAATATGTCGGAACAGGCAAAATGTATGAACAGGTAAAACATTTAAATCTTGATGTTGCACCGGATGCAGGAGACCAAAAAGTGTTGGATGCAGTGTTAGACGAAAAAGTTATACCTAACTTGCAACAACCTACATTTGTTATGGATTATCCTGCAATCTATTCACCTTTAACAAAAGTTAATTTCGAGCAACCTGAAATTGCCGAAAGATTCGAACTTTATATAAACGGTATGGAAATATGTAATGCTTACTCCGAAATGAACGATCCGCACTTACAGAAAATAAGATTCCAACAACAAATGGAAGCAAAAGTCAAAGGTGACGAAGAAGCTCAACCTTATGATGCCGATTATATAAACGCGTTGGAACAAGGTCTTCCTCCTACGGGCGGACTTGGAATAGGAATAGACAGATTGGTTATGATTTTAACCAAATCGGAATCTATCAGAGAAGTAATATTTTTCCCTACAATGAGACCGGAATGTTAGGATCAGCCGAACTTTTTATCGCTTACAGATACATTAAAGCGAGAAAAAAAGGTTTCTTTGCTTTTTTAACCACACTTATAGCCATAGGAGGAACAACGCTCGGTGTATGTGCTTTGGTTATAACTTTATCCGTAATGACCGGATTTCAACAAGATATCAGAACAAAAATTTTGGGAATCCAACCGCACATTTATTTAACAAGAACGGACGGCGTTTTGTTCGATAATTACAAAGAAGTAATGGACCGAATATCAGGTTACGATTATATAAAAGCATCTTCTCCTTACATATTCGGACAGTCCATAATAAAAAAACAAGGATACACTCAGGGAACGGGTGCTTTGGTAAAAGGTATAGATTTTCAGTCCGAAAATAAGTTGATGGATTTAAAATCTAAACTCGGTAAAGATAGTATTTTGTTGGATAACGAAATAAGCGAAGACGGAATTCTTTTAGGTAACGAACTTGCCGATTCTATTCGTGCGAAAGTCGGTGATTATGTTATAGTAATGTTTCCCAGTCAAATGTCTTCCGTTCCTAAAATGAAGAAATTAAAAATAGAAGCAATTTTCCATTCGGGGATGTATGAATACGATACAACTCTTGCTTATGTTGATTTAAAATCCGCGGATGAAATGTTTTCTTTTGACGGCGGTGTAAGCGGTATAGCTATAAGAACTTCAAGTTTTGATAAAGCAACAAAATATGCTAAAGATTTACAGGAAAAATTAGCATATCCTTACAGAGCAAGATCTTGGATAGAAATGAACAAAAATCTTTTTTCGGCACTGAAACTCGAAAAGATTATGATGTTTATAATTCTTGCTTTAATTATTATAGTTGCATCGTTTAATATAATTTCTAATATTCTTTTGCTCAGTGTAGAAAAAGCAAAAGAAATAGGGATATTGTCAGCTATGGGGTTTTCAAAGTTCGCAATATCAAAAATATTTTTTTATGAAGGAATTATTGTTGGATCAGTAGGAACCGTGTTAGGGTTGGCTTTGGGAATATTTATAAGTTACGGACTTAAAAATTTTGAAATATTTAAACTTCCGAAAGGTGTATATTATGTTGACAGATTACCTGTTATGATAATACCTGCGGACATTTGTTTGGTTGCGATATGTGCCTTTGCAATAACGATAATCGCGGGGTTGTATCCGGCATATCAGGTATCAAAGTTGGAACCTTTGGAAGCGATAAGATATAACTAAAATTTTGCTCTGCAAAATTTTAGATTGGGTTATAGGGTGATAAGGTTATAGGGTTATAGTTTTAATGTAACTTTATATGAAGCCAAATATTCTAAAAGTTAAGAATTGTTTTTGTAGTTAATTATAAATTATAAATTGCAGTTAAAAATGAAACTTGAAACGAAAAATTTAACTAAAAACTATATCGTGCCTAAATCCGGAGAAGTAAGTGTTCTCAAAGGAATAGATTTGTTAATCAATTCCGGCGAAAAAGTTGCTTTGACGGGACCGTCCGGTGCCGGTAAAAGTACCCTTATTCATATTTTGGGGCTTATGGATAAACCTACATCCGGAAAAGTTTTAATTGATGATAAAGATATAACATCTTTTACACCGACCAAACTTGCGAAAATGAGAAAAGAAAATATTGGTTTTGTTTTTCAATTTCATTATTTGTTGGCTGATTTTACCGTTATGGAAAATATTTTAATGCCGGTGTGGAACGAAAGGAAAACAAAAAAAGAGTATGCTTTAAATATGCTTGAAACGATGGGTTTAACCGACAGAGCAAACCATATGCCTAACGAGTTGTCCGGCGGGGAACAACAACGAGTGGCCCTTGCAAGGGCATTGATTAATAATCCTAAAATACTTTTTGCCGATGAGCCTACCGGCAATTTAGACAGGAAAACAGGCGAAAAAATAGAAACTTTGATGTTTGAAATGTGTAATAAGTTAAAAACGACTTTGTTGGTTGTTACTCACAGCCGTGAACTTGCAAACTTGGCAGACAGGCAAATAAAAATCATAGATGGGAAAATTTGCTAAAAATTGCAAAGAGATTCCAAAAGATATATTATTATATAAATATATATAAATAATAAATATTAATACTAAAACAATAGGAGAGTGGGCAAATGAAGATTTATTTAAACGGAAAATTTGTAAACAAAGAAGATGCTGTAGTATCAGTTTTCGATCACGGTGTTCTTTACGGAGACGGAGTATTTGAAGGTATAAGAGCATATAACGGAAGAGTGTTCAGATGCAAAGAACATATCGACAGACTTTATGACAGTGCAAAAGCTATAGCACTTGATATCGGTATGACAAAAAAAGAAATGACAAATGCATTGTTGGATACATTGGCAATAAACAAGTTGGACGATGCTTATATAAGACTTGTTGTTACAAGAGGAGCCGGTGATTTGGGATTAGATCCTGCAAACTGCGGAAAAGCAACAGTATTTATTATCGCAGACAAAATTTCTTTGTATCCGGATTCATTGTATAAAAACGGTCTTGAAGTTATTACGGTATGCACAAGAAGAAATTCACCGGATGCATTAAGCCCGAACATTAAATCGTTGAACTATTTGAACAACATAATGGCAAAAATGGAAGCAAAAAGAGCAGGAGTTTTGGAAGCAATTATGCTTAACAGAGAAGGATATGTCGTTGAATGCAGCGGTGATAACATTTTTATAGTTAAAAACGGAATAGTTTTCACACCGCCGGCATCGGCAGGAGCATTAAAAGGTGTTACAAGAAATACATCAATGGAACTTTTAAAAAACAAATTGAAATTGGATGTAAGAGAAGCAATGATTGCTCCTTACGATTTGTATACGGCAGATGAATGTTTCTTAACCGGAACGGCAGCGGAAGCAATTCCTGTTGTTAAAGTTGACGGCAGAGTAATAGGTGACGGAAAACCGGGTAAAGTATTCCCTAAACTTTTGAAAGAGTTTAAGGCATTAACAAGATCAACCGGTGAGCCCATAAAAAGAAAAAAATAAAATTAAAATTTGAATGTGGAAGACTATAAGATATGTTTTATATTTTACTGTTTTAATTTTAGTATTTTCTGTTACATATAAGTTCAGAGAATATTATTATGTTCCATACATTCAAAAAGCAATTAGCAAATTAGATTCAAGAATAAAGTTTAGAAACTTCTCTATAAAATTACCGTTTGGTTTAATGCTGCACGATGTAGAGTTCGATAACAAAATTTTTATAGATAATGCGGAATTGAGATTTGAGCCGGACATATTCTTTCAGAATATAAAGTCTCCGCTCAAATCTCTTTCTTCTTTAAAAATAGATAAATTAAGTTATATAAACGAAAAAAAAGAAATAGAACTCCCTTCCGAGCAGGAACAGCCGAAAACCGCATTTGAAAAAATAAAAATCAATCTTTTAACAAAAATAATTTCTTCGTTTAATGTAAATTGCGAAATAAACAAAATTAATATTCTTATAAAAAATAAACTTATTAAAATACAAAATATGAGTTTTACGTTAAATAAAGAAATGGATATCGGCGGTGAAATATTTTATTCCAAACATAAGATACACACCAGGGGAAATTTAAAGTTGGACGGAAATTTTGTTACGAGTGATTTTTATACGGAAACAGACGGGTTGATAAAATCCAAGTTTGACTTGTTCGGAAATTATAATTTGTATGACGGCTGTTTTGAATATGATATCGATATGAAAGATTTGTTTGTTAACAGACTTGAATTAGGAACATTAACAACGAGCATAAAAAAAGATACAAGCACTTTTACGGTATGTTCCGAGGGTGAAAATGTAAATGCTTATTTTAAATCCGAAAATCTACCTTTTAAAGTTTGGAATTCTACCGGTACGCTGACTATAAGAGATATTAACGACGTAATAAATACAAAATTAAATTATATTGCGGGATATAATAACAAAAAATTAGACTTGAAAATCAATGCAACCGATCTTACCATATTCGGTAATAATTTCGGAAATTTAACTTTTAATGCAAATAACAATGACGATATTTTAAAAGCTCATTGTTATCATACTTCCGGTAACAGTTTTGAATCTGTAATAAAAGATGACGGCAGTTATCATACCGATGTTTATAATAATAAAAAGAAATTCGGTTATATGTCGGGAAATTATAAAAGAGGAGAAATCAGTGTCGATATTAAAAATATACCGATAAAGCAACTTCCTTTTATAGAAAAATTTAAAAATGTGAAAGGAAGTTTATCTCTGTATGGCAATATATACAGTGATAAAGGCACGATATATTTAACGGGTAAACAAATTGCTTCAAAAAAATTAAAGAATTTTGATATATCTGGTAAATTGTATAAGCAAGATTATAAATGGTTTTCCGAAATCAGTACGAAAGACAAAAAAATCGATATGACTGCTTTTTACGAAACGAAAAAAAATAATGAATTGATAATAAATTATAACGGTGTTGATAGTAATAATGTTTTACAAATTTTAGGTTTAAAAGATCCTCAATTATCCGGAAAAGTTACCGGAACAATAAAATATTCCACAAATGACAACGCAACATCCGTCAACATGAACTTAAAAAAAGGCGAACTGTTCGGTAATAAATTCAATATATGGAATATTGCGGGACATTATTCCAACAAACAGGTAAATATTTCAACATTTTCTTTCAACGGTCCTCAAACAAAAATAGATACCAAAGCTTTTATCGATTTTGCGGATAAAACTTCCGATTCGTTTTTTAATACATCAATCAAAAATTTTAAATTTAAAGGTATAAATATAAATTACGATTTAACCATTAACGGTAAACTTGTTGAAGATAACAAAATAATAGGCAGAATATCGGCGGATAAATTTGAAGTAGGTAAAATAAATCTTGCGCATAAAGCTTTTATGGAATTATCCACGGAAAAATTAAATTTGAAACATTTTAATAACGGTAACGGATTATCCGGAAATTTTGAATATGTTTTTTCAACGGGCAATATTTCTTCCGTAATTAAACATACACAATCAAAGTTGTCTAAATATTATTCAAATATAAAGGGAAGATTAACATCCGAAATAAGAACTTCCGGTGATATAAACAACCCAACGGTTCTTGTAAATGCGAATATAGATAACGGTCTTTATAATGATTTATCTTTCGATTTTAATACAAATATTTCTTACAGAAATAATAAAATGAACTTGAACAAATTTACCGTAAATGCGGGGGATAAAGAAAAAGCCAAAATAACAGGTTCGGGTGTTTTGGATGCAATAAACAGCAACTTGCAAATAGAGTTTAAAAATGTGTCGGAAAATATAATAAACAGATATTTCGGTTTTAGAACTCCTTTAAAAGGAACTTTTTACGGTAACGGAACGGTTACGGGAAAAATAAGAAATTTAAAATATGCACTGAATTTATATGCCGACACGATGTTTGTAAAATCGCTGAAATTCAATTCTTTTGTTTCAAAACTTACCGCACAAAACAAAATAATATCCATAGAAGATGCCAAAGTAAAAATATCAGACAGCGAAATGAAAATATTGTCTGCAAATTTTGATGCAAATACAATGAAATATAATTCGGAACTTAAATTTGTTAATACACATTTAGGTCCGTTTGATGTTTTCGGTAATGTAAAAATAGACGGTAAAATGACAAGAAAGAAGCAAAGCTATATGTATAAAGGGAACATAAACTTTATAAATTTGTGGCTTAACGACGAAAGAGTAGATTCTTTACTGTTGAATTATACCGTTTTGGATAGAAACTTTGAATTCAAAACGGACAACGGCAACATTTTAAAAATGTCCGGAAAAGTGTTATTTGATAACTATCCTAAAGTCGCGTTTAAGGATGTTTTATTTAATTACGGGAAACAATACTATAATTTAAACGGTTTTATTTTGTCTGATAATATAGACATAAATATGACGGGTAAAAAACTTGATTTATCCGAACTGACGGATTTGTTTGCTTTGCCTGTAAATTTAACCGGTGCAGTGGATTTTAATTTAAAAACAAAAGGGAAAATTGCAGATCCTACAATAAACTTAACTATAAATTCGTCAAACGGTTCGGTTTACAATGTTCCTTTTGATTTGTGCGATATAGCTATAGATGTTAAAAATAATAATCTTAATATAGACAAATTTAATATAAAAAAGTCAGGGAAATATAATGTGGTTATAGACGGATTTTTCCCTTTTTGGTTAGATTCGAAATTAAAAAAGCAATTAATGAATAAAGAAGTAAATGTTAATTATAAATTAAATGATGACAGCTTATATATACTTAAAAATTTGGCAAACAATACAATTACCGCAAAAAAAGGGAATTTGAAAATAGACGGTAATCTTACCGGAATAAGAAAAAATATTTCCAATGTCGGTAAAATGACTATGACGGGAACAAACATAAAAACGGAATCTTATGTAAGCAAAATAAAAGATTTGGATATTGATATTGTGTGGGATAATAACTTGTTTACCATACAAACGGCAAAAGCTAAAGCCGGTTCCGGAACAGTGGAAGCAAAAGGCTCGGTAAAATTGCAAGGTATAAATCCCGTAGTTTACGATTTAAGTTTGTTTTCCTCAAAGAAAGGTGTTCCTGTTGTTGTTAAACAGTTGCCTATACCTACATCGGGTGTTCTTAAAATGGAATCGAGCGGTTTTGCAAATTATACGAAAGGTGTTCCGATATTTGATTTTAAGTTGAAGGGCACTCCCGCAGACTTAAAACTTACAGGTTGGGCTGAACTTGAAAGCACGAACCTTTGTTTTCCTCCGCCGGTAAAAAGTAATACTGAAATTCCGGATTTTATTGCCGAATTGTTTAAGAACTTGTATATAGATATAGATTTGAAAAACGGTACAGATACAAATTTTGAAAATTCCGTGTTAAATGTAGCCTTGAAAGGTTTGGTAAATTTGAAAGGTCCCATAGATGAAATATCCGCTAACGGTGTTGCAACATCCGATAGAGGTTTGTTTTCTATCATAGGTAACGATTTCGATGTTGTAAGCGCTAAAATAGAAATAATAAATAATGATGTTTTTATTACCGCAGAAGGTGAAGCCGAAGTATATACCGCCGGTGATAGTGCTGCGGAAGTTTTCAAAGTTTATATAGACAGGTCTAACATAAAAGATATAAAAACAAGGTTCGCTTCTAAAAATGATCCTACAATGGATTCTAAAAAAGCACTTTCAAGACTTACTAAAACAGATCCTTCACAAACAACCGCACTTGATACCAGTACGGACTTTTTGGTTAAACAGCAGGCAATAAGATTGTTTAGTTCAAGTGTCGCTACTCCTCTTGCAAATACAGTTCTTAAAAAAACGGGACTTATTGATAATGTTCGACTTGGTTTTATAAATCAAGATACATTGCAAATCGATCCCGATGAACAAGCCACAATGGCGGAACTTCTTTACGGAATGAAATATTCCGTTGAAAAAAACGTTAACAGGTTATTACAAATAGGATATTCGGTAACTTTCGATAAAGTTCAAAGAGAAATTGATTTGAAACAAGCACTTGAAATGTCGTTTAAATTAAACAGAAATTTGTTCTTGAAAGGCAGTTACGGGTTACATTCCGATAATCCTAACTATGAGCCCGAAAAAAAGTTTATGATAGAACAAAGGTTAAGGTTTTAGTTATGTTAGGTCTATATGTTCACATACCGTTTTGTACAAAAAAATGTTTTTATTGTGATTTTGTTTCAGTGCCATACGTTGAAGAATTGGCGGACAATTATTTAAAAGCGTTGGAAATAGAAGCACAAAAATATAAAGATGCAACAATAGATACAATCTACATAGGCGGGGGAACGCCGTCGACTTTATCAATTCCTCAACAAAAAAAATTGGCGGAAATCATAAATGCAAATTTTAATGTTTCGTTTTGTAAAGAATTAACCGTGGAAATGAACCCGGAATCAACAACAAAAGAAAAATTAAAACTTTTATTTGATGCTCGGGTAACAAGATTAAGTTTAGGTTTGCAAAGTATATACGATCAAAGTTTAACGGTTTTGGGGAGATTACATAACTACGAAAAATTTAAACAAGTTTACTGTTCGGCAAGAGAAACGGGTTTCGAAAATATCAATATTGACTTGATGTACGGAATACCGAATCAAACATTGAGTAGTTGGAAAAAGACGTTAAAAGAGGTATTAAAACTTGAATCTCAACATATATCTTTGTATCCCTTGACGGTGGAACCAAATACTCCTTTTTATAAAAAGAAGGTTGAACCGAATACGGAACTGCAAGCGGAAATGTATGATTTTGCATGTTCTTTTTTGAAAGAAAACGGTTTTGAACATTATGAAATTTCAAATTGGGCTAAAGAAAAAAAATATTCATTACACAACAAATTGTATTGGAGAAATAAATCCTATATCGGTCTTGGCACAAGTGCTTCATCTTACTACAAAAGGTACAGATATAAAAATAATACCAATGTAATAAAATATATCGAGAATATTCTAAACGGTAAAAATATTGTTATAGAAAAGGAATATATAAACGACGAATTATACAAGAAGGAAAAAATAATGTTGGGGCTAAGATTAGCCGAAGGGGTTGATATAAAATATTTTGAAGACAGTAAAGATGTCTTGAATAAGTATGTTGCCGACGGAATGTTGGTAATTGAAAATAACAGAGTTTGTTTTACGCAAAAGGCGTTGTTTGTTTCAAATTCCATCCTTTCGGATTTCATTTGATTATGCATAAATATCTAAAAAGTTTTTTTATTGTTTTAGGTTTAATCATAGTTGTTTACGGATTATTTTTTGCCGATACTTGGATAAAAGGTAATTTCCATGTTGTAACGAAAAACGAAGCATACCGTTCCGGACAACTTGATAAGAATTTGTTGAAATATTATGTAAAAAAATACGGTATAAAATCTGTTATAAATCTTAGGGGAGCAGAACCCGGTAAAGATTGGTATGACGACGAAATTGAAGTATGTTCGAAATATGGTATAAATCATTACGATTTGGATATGGCTATGGATAAAGAACCTACAGACGAACAGATTAAAATTTTGATAGGATTTTTTAAAACAGCACCAAGACCTGTATTTATACATTGTTTGGGCGGTTCGGACAGAACGGGACTTGCTTCGACTTTATGGAAAATAGTTATAGATAAACAAGATAAGAAAACAGCGGCAAAACATATGTTGTTTTATTACGGGCATATACCTTTCGGTAAAGCCGGAGTTTTAGATAAATGGCTTTGGTCAACGGAAATAAGCTTGGACGGTAAAATAATAAAAAAAGAAACAACGGAGTACAAATTGGCAAGTTAAAATTTGACTATAAATTTCACTTTTGGTATAATCTTTAGCTATTAAGGGTGTCTCCGTAGCTCAATTGGATAGAGCAACTGCCTTCTAAGCAGTAGGTTACGTGTTCAACTCACGTCGGAGACGCTTTAATAATTTAAAAATTTATAATTTATAATGCAGGTAAGATTTTGCAAAGCAAAATTTTGATTATATTTAGTATAATTTGTGCTTTTTGTCGTAGTTTTGTCGTTAATTATAAATTGTAAATTATACATTATACATTGTCTTAGGTGGTGGATGTAGCTCAGCTGGTTAGAGCGTCGCTCTGTGGAAGCGAAGGTCGCGGGTTCAAATCTCGTCATCCACCCGTTTTTTATGTCTGATTAATCCGAGACATCGACATCCGGAACAATATTTATTTTATAATCCGGATAAAGTTTTGTAACTTCTTTATTTATAGTTGCCAAACCTTCTTTGGGGTCAATTTCAAAACTCATAACAACATCAAATCTCATTTCTTTTGAAGAAATATCTACATAAAAGCCATGCATTTGTAAAACCCAATCATGTGCCATTACCTTTTCTTGAATTGCATTTCGTATCTTAGAAGCTTCATCGTTTTTAGTGTTATAAGAATAAACTCCGGTTCCTGTAAGAATAACGCCTGTTTCACGATACACTTTTACTTGTAATTTTCTTGTTAAAATATCAACTTGTTCTACTGTCATGGTATCGGGTAATTCCAAATGAACGGAAGCAAGATTTTTACTTGGTCCGTAATTATGAATTATTAAATCGTAAGCACCTCTGACTTCCGGTTCTTGTGTTAAAAGTTGTTTTATTTTTTTTGTGGTTTGGGCATCCGCTCTTTTTCCTAAAATATCTCCTAAAGTATCCGACATCATTTCTATACCGGCTTTTATAATTACAATTGAAATTATTACGCCTACATAAGCTTCCAATGATATTTTTGCTGTAAAATAAATTATTGCCGATGCCAAAACCGATGCGGAAAGTATCGCATCAAACATTGCATCCGCTCCCGAAGCTATCAATGCACCGGATTTTACTTTTTCTCCGTTGGATTTTACATATTTGCCTAAAATAATTTTTACAACAACGGCAACAGCTATTATTATTAAAGAAATTATTGAGTAGTCTGCAGCTTCCGGATGAATTATTCTTTTTATCGATTCAATCATTGATGTTATACCGGCATACAAAACTATTGCAGAAACAAGCAATGCACTCATATATTCGATTCTTCCATGACCTAAAGGATGTTTCTTGTCCGGTAATCTGTTTGCAAGTTTTGTTCCGACAATTGTAATAACCGAAGATAAGGCATCAGACAAATTGTTTATCGCATCTAAAATTACGGCTATAGAATTTGAAAGCAAACCTATTGTTGCTTTAAATGCGGCAAGAAATATATTTGTAACAATTCCTACAATGCTTGTTTTTACTATTATTTTATCTCTGTTTGTTTTTTCTTGAATTATATTTTCGGAATTTTGTATTTGCTCATTACTCATTCTTTTTCTCCGTTTTATTTTTTATACATTTTATCAAAAAAATTAATAATATGTTTATATAAATTTATTATAATATAATAGTTGTACGAAACAATAAAAAGGGGAAACAATGAAAACAATAATTATAAATGCAAGTCCGAGAAAAAATTGGAATACTGCACAACTTTTAAAATCCGCGCAGGAAGGAGCAAAATCCGTTGGAGCAGATACGGAATATATAGATTTATACGATTTGAATTTTACAGGTTGCAGAAGTTGTTTGGCATGCAAAAGAAAAGATGTTCAAAGATGTAAATGTTATTGGAAAGATGACCTTTCACCCTTAATAGACAAAATTTTACAAGCAGATACTTTATTAATCGGTTCACCGATATATTTAGGCAATACTGCAAGCCAATTCAATGCTTTGTTTGAAAGACTTATTTTTGTAATGCTTTCTTACGATGACTATTCAAGCTATTTTAAAGGTAAAATAAATTTGGGAATATTTTATACAATGAATGCTCCTAAACAATATTATGAACAAATTCTAAAACCTTTAGTTCAAAACCATATAAACATGGCAAAATTTTTTAACGGAAAAGTTGAAACTTATGCAAGTTGCGACACTTTGCAGGTTTCCGATTACGGCAAATACAGTATGGCAGGTTTTAGTGAGGAACATAAAAAACAAGTAAGAGAAAAACAGTTTCCCAAAGATTTACAAGAAGCATTTAACATAGGTGCAAAATTAAGTAAATAATAATTTTGGAGAACAACAATGAAAAAAGTGTTAATTATTTCAACAAGTTTAAGGGCAGGTTCAAATTCCGAAATTCTTGCAAAAGAAGTAGAAAAAGGAGCAACAGAAAAAGGACATACCGTTGAATTTGTTTCATTAAAGAATAAAAAAATAGAATTTTGTAAAGGATGTTTTGCCTGTCAAAAGTTGGGCAAATGTGTAATAAAAGATGATGCCGTTGATATAACGGAAAAAATGAAAAATTCAGATGTTATAGTTTGGGCAACTCCTGTTTATTATTATGAAATGGCAGGTCAAATGAAAACGGTTATAGACAGAGCAAATTCTCTTTTTTCTTCAGACTATAAATTTAGAGAAGTCTATTTAATTACAACTTCTGCGGAAGATTCAAAACAAGCAAAAGAATGTGTGCTTGCAGGTGTTCAGGGGTGGATAGATTGTTTTGAAAAAGTAAAACTTTGCGGTAGTGTTGCAGTAGCGGTAAATGAAACAAATGAAGTAAAAAATGTTCCCGAAGCATTAAAAAAAGCTTACGAGTTAGGCAAAAATATTTAACATTCTTATGTCGGTTTCAAGTATAGAGGTTATATTATGAAAACGTATACTATAAACACAAGCGGAATATGTGCAATGCAAATTTCTTTTTCATTGGATAAAGGAAATGTTTATAATGTTCAATTTGTCGGAGGATGTCCCGGAAACACGGTTGCAATAGGAAAGCTGCTTGAAGGGACAAGTGCCAAAAGAGCTGTAGAACTTTTAAAAGGTAACGATTGTGACGGCAAAGGTACATCCTGTGCAGACCAACTTGCATGCGGTATAGAAAAAGCTCTATTAAAATAATTATCAAATAAATTAAAACTTTATATTTTCACTACTATTTTCCCATTGACTGTGCCGGCATCTTGTGCGGTTATTGCATCTTTAATACTTTCAAAATCAAACACATTAACAAAATTAGGAATTATATTTTTGTTATTTATAAAATTGAAAATCTCATCAATAATTTGTTGTGTAGGATAATTTGAAAAAAAGCCGGTAAGATATACTCCGTTAGGAATATCTTTGATAGGGTCAAAATTGTTAAGTTCATAAACTCCGCCTAAAATTCCGGTATTGCAAACTATTGCACCTTTTTCTACAGCCGTAAGAGAATCTTTTAAACTCTTAGGACCTACCAAATCAAGAACTTTTGTTATACCTTTTATTTTTCCGGTAAGCATACCTTCATCTAAAATTTGTTCATCTGCATTGTTAATATATTTTAGCTTACTTTTTTTATGTGTAGTTGCAACAACTTTACAACCGACTGCTTTTGCTATTTGTATTGCAGTATATCCCAAAGCACATGTCGCACCGCGAACAAGAAGTTTATCAGTTTGTTTTAATTGTAAACATTCAAAAAGAGAACCCCATGCAGTAAAAAAAGTTTCAGGTATGGCGGCAAGTTGTTCCCACGTTAAACTACTTTCTATCGAAAATACATGATGTGCAGGTAAAAGAGCATATTGGCAATAACTTCCGTTAAAACTTCTACCCATGCCACCCATTAAAGATATAACTTTTTGCCCTTTTTTTAAATTGCTGTCTGACGGATTTTCTATAATTCCAACACATTCTATTCCGGGTATTACAGGTTTTTTAATATAACTTTCGTTTATTTCTTCTAACCTTAAAATTTTTTCGGAATGGTTTAACCCGAATGCTTTAACTTTAACAAGCACCCACCCGGGTTTTATTTTAGGTATTTCAACTTCTGATATTTTTATATTTGCAGCCGGTGTAATTTTATCTATTATAACCGCTTTCATTAAATTAACCATTATAAAATGCCTTTAAAATTCTTTTATTGCATTAACCGGACAATTATCAAAACAATTACCGCAATGCAAACAATGTTCCTGCTGTATAACAAACGGAGTTCCTTCCGTTATAACATTTTGCGGACATACCGTTTTACAAGTCCCGCAATTTATACATTCGTCACCGATTTTAAACCCTTTAAACTTAATTTTCGTATTTCCGATTGCAAAATATTGTCTTGTTATAGGGTGTGTGCTTAATGTAAAATATTCCATATTATAATTTTCTATTTTATATATTACGTTAATATTTTTTGTTTCGTTAGGATAAACATTTTCAAGATACGGATAAGTTTCGTATATTTTATTTCTCCATTTAAGTTGTTCCTCTTCTGACACTTTTTCAACAATTCCCGTAATTCTTACCATATCGTTTTCTTTTTCATCAAAACCGATTATCGCAATATTTCTGTTATTTTCCATTTCTTTAACAAAACTTTTTCTTTTTGCGGTTAAAAAATACATTGTGGTGTTATTAAAAATTCTTGCACTTATTACTCTTATTTGCGGAGCTCCGCTTTTATCAACAGTTGCAATTTGAAGCGAATCTATTTTTATCAACTTTTTTATACAATCTTCAATTGTCATATATATTTCCCTTAACTATTTTAAATTGTTGTTTATTTTTTTTAGAATATTATCCAATTGTTCCGTTTCTGTTTCTGAAAGATTTTTATATATTTTATTATTCAGGGATATAGATATTTTTTTAAACACAGGTTCAAACTTTTTGCCTTTTTGTGTTAACACTATATAAGTATATCTGCTGTCTGTTTTTGAGTCTTCTCTTTTTACATACCCTAACCTTTCAAGTTTATTAACCAAAACTGTTACATTGGGTTTTGTTCTATGAATTTTATCCGCAATTTCTTTCATTGTGGATTTACCGTCTTTATATAGAACAGCTAAAATATCTCCGTGACTCGGTACTAACTCTTTTATACCGTTTTTGTTTAATTGTTCAATAACAAAACGATTACCCTTTTCATGTATTTTTGATATATACGATAATGCTTCTTTCAATTTTTTCATATTATTTTTTCCGTCTTTTCTTTTTTTCTATATCTCAATACTTCTATACATCCATACCTCAAAAATGCTTAGCATTGTTTCCAGCACTGCGGGTCTGCCGAATAAAAATTATGTGTTTTAGCATAAGCAACTGCAGGGCATCCTCTGCAATATGCAAGTAGTTCACACTTTGAACATTTTTCAAATTTATCATAATTTCTGTATTGTTCCATTTCGTTTAGCCAAACATTCGCAATCTTATTTTCAAACACATTGCCTACTTTACTGTTAAATCTTCTACAGGCAAGCAAATCTCCGTTGGAACATATTGTTATATGGCTGTTTCCACAGTTACAACCGTCATAAATCATTCCTTCTTGTGCTTCTTTTGGAATTTCAAACAAACCGTTTTCGTATAAATACAATGTCCATAAATGGTCTTTAAAATCAAAAAAAGTTCCACTGTCTTTGTATTGTTGAAACTTTTTATAACATTTATCTAAAAAATCTCTATATTGCAACGGTTCTATATTTATATCTTTTTCAAGACTAGTTGCACAATATCTTGCAAAAGCAAAAGTATCAACTTTATATTTTACCACAACGTCTATAAGCCCAACTATTTCGTTTATATTTTTTTCCGAAACCGTCGCCATAATGGCAGAATTTATACCTGCATTGTTTATACATTTTATTTTTTCAAGTGTCGTATCAAAAGAACCGTTCTTTCTAAACCAATCGTGAGTTTGTTTTAAGCCGTCTAATGACATTTGATACTGTTCACATCCGTAACTTTTTAAATTTTTACATACTTCGTCGGTTAAATGAAACGGGTTACCTAAAATTGTAAATTCAATATTTTTTTCTTTTACAATTTCAAGCAACTCCCAAAAATTTTTGTGTAAAATTGGATCTCCGCCGGTAATGTAAAAATAAGGTTGTCTGTTAAATTTATTACAAAAATCGATACAATTATCAATAACCATTTTCATTTGTTCAAAAGTCATTGATGTTATTGATTTGTTTGTGTTTTCAGCAAATATATAACAATGTTTACACCGCTGATCACAAGTATCTGTAATATGCCATTGAAAAGCGAATAATTGACTCATACTTGTTTTAAAACAAAAGTTGCTCCTTTTAAGAGAGCAACTTCCGTTTTTACTTTTATTACTTGGAACCGCATCCGCAGGCAGAAGAGTTCTTTTTTGAACCGCAACCGCATGCTGAAGAGTTTTTCTTTGTTCCGCAAGCAGAAGAAACTTTTTTTGTTCCGCAAGCAGAAGAAACTGTTTTTGAACCGTTATTCCAAGCAGCCAAATTTTTTAAAGACATTTTCTCCCTCCAATGCTTATTATAACAACAAAAATATTATAGTTAAACATTTAACTATTTGTCAAGGAAAGAAACATGCAGTATTCAAATATTAAATATATTTTAACGACAAAATATTATTTATAAATTTTTTAAATATTATTTTAAACTTTTATAAAGAGTATCAACTTCTTTTAAAAGGTTTGGAATATCAAGTTTTTGAGGACATTTTGTTTTACATAATCCGCAGTTAATACATTTATCTGCTCTATGATCTTCCGGTATTTGTTCGTAAGCCATAGTAAACTGCCAATCTCTGAATTTTGTTCCGTTTTTATGTTGGTTATACATCATAAATATTTTAGGTATCTCTATCCCTACAGGACACTCTATACAATATTTACAACCTGTACATGCAATTGCACCGGCAAGCCTGTATTTTTCAATTGCCTGTTTATATACTTCTTGTTCTTTATTGTCTAACGGTTTGAAATCAGTGAAAGTATTAACATTATCTTTTAACTGATCAATTGTTGTCATACCGCTTAATGTACATAAAATGTTTGATTTACTTCCCACATATCTTAAACCCCATGAAGATAAACTTGCATCCGGATTTGCTTGTTTCAAAATTGCTGCAGATTCTTCGTTTAATGTTGAGAGTTGTCCACCTCTTAAAGGATTCATTACAATTACCTGTAAACCGTTCTTTTCTGCAATTTCATATTGTTTTTGTGCATTAACCATTTCCCAATCTATGGCATTTACTTGAAGTTGAACAAAATCCCATTTATACTTGCTTACAATTTCTTCTAAAAGTTCCGGTACATCGTGAAATGAAAAGCCTAAATATTTAATTTTGCCTTCCTGTTTTTTCTTATTTAAAACATCATAAACTTCATATTTCTTAAATGTTTCGTAAGCATGACTGTTTAAACCGTGTGCCAAATAGAAATCAAAATAATCCACTTTGCATTTTTTTAACTGATCTTCGAATATTTCTTCTACCTGTTGTTTACTTTGAATCATGCCTAAAGGCATTTTAGTCGCTAAATAAAAACTTTCTCTGGGATACTTTTGCAAAATTTTTCCCATAACCTTTTCCGATTCGCCCATATGATAAATATATGCCGTATCGTAGTAGTTTATACCGTGTTCCATTGCATAAGCTACCATTTCTTCTACTTTCTTTTCATCTATATTTGTTTCTACTCCGTCAATTATAGGTAATCTCATTGCTCCGAAACCCAAAAGAGAAATTTCTTCTTTTTTCCCTTTCAAAAAGGTTCTTGTTGCAACTTTATCGGCTAAACTTTTTGTTGTAGTTGCCACTTTTTTACATGCGGATAAAACTACCGCACCTATTGTTGTAAATACCGCCGATTTTAAGAATTGTCTTCTGTTCATGAAAAAATCCTCCGGATTTTTTAGGTTATTGGATTATCGGCTTATAAGTTATTTTTTAATGTTGCTTGTCGTTAAACCTATAACCTTATAACCCTATAATCTCATAACCTGTCGTTAAATTGTACTACTTACAGCAACTCTAATGTCAATTATATTTTTATAAACTTTTTCCGAATTCATACACTTTTTTAGGATAATCCGTTCTGTTTATTGAACCTGCCGTCCATACTCCCGGAACAATAAATCTGCCTGTATCTTTCCATCCGAGATAATCCAATAAAACATCATAATGTGTTCTTATAGGCTGTTCATCGTGGCTTGAATTGTTCGCATAAGTCATAAAAAGAGCTGCTTTTTTAGGAACATGAATTTTACCGTTTATTGCATAAAATCTGTCTATAACGGCTTTAAGTTGTGCCGATATACCGAAATAATACATAGGAGTTACAAAAACAACCAAATCAGCATCAACAATATGTTCTCTTACAAAATTAAAGTCATCGTTGAATACACAAGGTCCGTCCATTCCGCACTTGTTACAACCGATGCAGGGATGAACATTCTTAAATGCACTGTCAAACCTGAATACTTTATGTCCTTTTTCCGTTGCACCTTTTATAAAATTGTCTGCCAAGATATTTGAGTTACCGTTTTTTCTCGGACTGCCTGTTAAAACCAAAATTTTCATTTTTTTGTTCTCCGTATCAGATGTATTTGAAAAAACAGATTGCTTGAAAATCGTACTTCCCGCAAGCACACCCGCAGCCAGCAATGAATTTTTTAAAAATTTTCTTCTGTCCATTTTTACCTCAAAATGTTTTTGTTACAACAATTTTTTTATACAAGAATATGCCAATTCATAAATGGTATGATAAGTATAACCGACTTTTGCTTTTTCCATAGCTTTTTTTTGTTCCGTATTTACTATCGCATAAGGGTATATTCCATATACGAACGGGAAAAACGAATAAACAAATTCTTGTACCTGTTTATTTGTACTTTTCGGACAAAACTTCTTTATAATTTGTGAAACCAATTTTATTGAATTGCCGAAAGACACTTTAAATTCTGTAAGTATTTCGGGACGACTGTTTGCTTCCATATCAAAATGATTCATACTTACAAGTTTTAACATTTGTTCTCTTTTTTCAAGAGATTTTGCTATTTCTTTTGCAAGGTTATCTTTTGAAAGTTTTTTATTGTTTTCAATTATTTCGGTTAAATCTTTGTTCCAAAGGTCATATTCTTTTTTTGTTAATACAAGAAAAATTTCTTCTTTTGTATGAAAGTAGTTATAAATTGAAGTTCTTGTAAATGTTGTCGAACCTGCTATAACTTTCATCGTAATGTCTTTAAAGCTCATCGTTTTGTAAAGTTTTTCGCAGGCACCAACAATTTCTTCTTTCCTTGTTTTTATTAACTCTTTTGAACTTAACATATCAAACCTCGCTTAAATTTGTTATACAAATTTTTGCAGTTGTCGCTTCCATACATCTGTTCTTCTATATATCCAGACCTCTATCCCTCAAATTGCCTTTGGCAATTTTTACTTCTTTATAAACTTATCATCGGATTTTGGAATACCGTTTATATCTTCAACATATCTTTCAACTTTCATGTGTAAATCATATTTGTTTCTAAGTTCGGCAATTTTGCCCATCATAGGTGAAGCATGATGAACATCAAGTGCTTGTTGGCTTTCCCAACTGTCTATTAAAAGAACGGTATCTTTACTGTTTGAGGGATAAAAATATTCGTATCTTATATTTCCCTTTTCTTTACGAACAGCATCCGCGGTGCCGGACTTTTCCATTTCTTTAACAAACTTCTTGGCATTTCCTTTTTTACCGCTGTAGTATATATTTATTGTTATTGCACCGTCGTTTGTTGTAACTTCTTCTTCAGCATAAGAAACAGATACAAATAATACCGTTGTTAAAAGCAAAATCATTGCACCGTATATTTTTTTCATTTTAATCTCCTTATTGTTATTTTACAATTTTTTGATCTCCTGTTGTCCACACATGTTTTTCGTTGGCAGCAGAAGGTTTGTTTTGTGCCATAACACCCGCAAGATTATGCGGAACATAAAGTTCTTCCAAATATTTTATTTCTTCATCGGTAAGATTAACATCAACAGCTTTTGCAGCTCCTTCGATATGATGCAATTTTGTAGCACCGACAACAGGTGAAGTTGTTTTTGTTAAAAGCCAGGCAAGAGAAATTTCCGTCATTGTTAAGTTACGGTTTTGTGCAATTTCGGCAACACGATTTATAATAAGATTGTCACTTTCCGCGGTTGAATCATATTTGAATTTTGCGTACTTGTCTTCCACTGCCCTTTTGGTTTCTTCTCCGGGCTTTCTTGAAAGTCGTCCGCTGGCAAGTGCGCTGTAAGGTGTTAATGCAATATTTTCTTCTTTACAAAAAGGAACCATTTCCCTTTCTTCTTCACGGAAAATTAAATTGTAATGTCCTTGAATTGAAACAAATTTTGCAAAATTTTCTCTTTCGGCAATTGCATTTGCTTTTGCCAACTGCCATGCAAAACAGTTAGATATACCGATATATCTTACTTTTCCGGCTTTTACCTGATTATTTAAACCTTCAAGTATATCTTCTATTGGAGTAAGCCAATCCCACATGTGATAAATATACAAATCGACATAATCCGTATTCAAATTTTTAAGACTGGTATTAATCATATTTTCAATATGTTGTTGTCCGCTTATATTATTATCTATCTCTTCTTTTGTTCTGGGAAGAAACTTTGTTGCAATAACAAAATCTTCCCTTTTTGATGTAAAATCTTTTAATGCTTTACCTACATACTGTTCACTTGTTCCGCTTTGATATCCTATTGCCGTATCGTAAAAATTAACACCTAAATCAAGTCCTTTTTTTATAATCTCTCTTGAATGTTGTTCGTCTATCGTCCAACTGTGCTGACCTCTTGAAGCATCACCGAATCCCATACAGCCCATACATATTCTTGAAACATTTAAATTAGAATTACCGAGTTTTATATATTCCATAATTTTTTCCTTTACTGAAATTTATTGACACAGTGTCAATAATGGTATTATAATATTATTCTGACACCTTGTCAATATGAATTTTTTTTGTTAAAATTCGTATGCATTTTAAATAAAACGGGAGAAATTTATGAAAATAAAACATTTTGTTTTAGCGGTAATTTCATTATTATGTTTTCAAACTTATTCTTTTGCAAAAGAAACGGAAATTTACGATATTCATCAACATTATGTTCCTGAAAGTTATAAACAAGCTCTTTTAAAACACGGAACAAAAGTTACGGAATCTGATGGATTACCTTTACCGAAATGGTCTGTTGAAGAACAATTGAAGTTTATGGACAAATTTAACATAAAAACCGCTTATATTTCTTTAGCTACTCCTCACCCGTATTGGAACGATGAAGAAGAAACAATTAATATTGTAAGAGAAATAAATAATGAAGGTGCGGAAATAGCAAAAAAGTATCCTGAAAGGTTTAAACTTTTAGCGACTCTTCCGTTACCTAATGTAGAAAATTCAATAAAAGAAATAGATTATGCTTACGATACACTTAATGCCGTTGGAATAAAACTGCCTACAAATGCCGGCGGAATTTATTTGGGAGAAAAAGTATTTGAACCTGTATTTGAAAAGCTTAACGAAAGAAAAGCCGTTATTGTTTTACATCCCGTTTCACAAGTTGCGGTTCCGGATACAATTTTTAAACAGTATCCTCCTGCCGTAGTTCAATATTTGCAGGAAACAACCACCGCTGTTATGAACTTGATTTTGAGCGGAACATTGGAAAAATATACTGATATAAAAATTGTTATCCCGCACGGAGGATCTTTACTTCCCGCATTGGCAGACAGATTGGAAGCAATGCAAGGTTTGTTGGAATTAAAAGCCGGCAGAAAACTTCCGCCGATAAAAGAAACCCTTTCTAAATTTTATTATGATTTAGCAGGGTTTCCTGTTCCCAACCAACTTTACGGTTTATTGAATATGACGGATGCCGATCACTTATTATATGGCAGTGATTATCCTTATGCTTTTGAAAATTATATTCAACCGCAAAAAGAAAAGCTTGAAAAAACTAAACTTTTAACCAAAAAGCAGAAAAAGAAAATCTTTAAAGAAAATATAGAAGTTCTTTTTAAATAAAAATTTTATCAGCATAAATTGACTTATAGTGACTTTAACTTTGTATAATAGATAATATAACTTAATATAAAATCAATTACAATTATTAAAAAAAAGGAGAAGTAAAATGAAAAAAGATTTAGGTTTGGTTCAGGCAGTTTATCCTATGCCGGTACTTATGGTAGCTGCATACGATGAAAACAAAAAAGTTAATGTAATGAATGTTGCATGGGGACAAATATGTGACGAAGATAAAATAATTCTGTTTATCGGTGAAGGTAAAAAAACATGGTTAAATATAAAAGCAACCAAAGCATTTACCGTTGCACTTGCCGATGAATCACATATTGATGTTGCCGACTTTTTCGGTATAGCTTCAGGAAATAAAATAAACGATAAATTTGAAAGAACAGGTTATCATGCAATAAAAAGCGATAAAGTTAATGCTCCGATTATAGAAGAATTTCCTGTAGTAATGGAATGTGAACTTCTTGATATTATCAACACGGAATATGTGTCGGGAATTGTAGGTAAAATAGTTAATGTTAAAGCAGAAGAATCCGTTTTATCCGATAACGGCAAAATAGATCCCGAAAAAACAAAAGCTTTAATTTTTGACCAATTTCAACACGGTTATTATGTTACCGGCAAAAAAGTAGGTAAAGCATGGAATGCCGGTGCGGGACTTATGAAAAAATAATTGTTTAACAAAAATAATAAAAACAGCAGAGAATATTTTTTTCTCTGCCGTTTTTTTTTGATATTTTAATAATTATGCTTTATTGAATTTATCTTTACCTTGTTTACATCTCGGGCAATGCCAATTTTCGGGCAAATCTTCAAATGCCGTTCCTGCAGGTATTCCGTTTGCAACATCACCTGTTTTCGGGTCATAAATATATCCGCATACACTGCAAACATATTTACCGGTTGCAGTTTTATAAACAATTTCTCCTACAGGAATTGTTTCGGGCGGGTTTGCAAGATCTATAATTTTTAAATTTTCCAAATTTTCATATCCTAACGGTGTATGTGTTGAAAGATAAACGGTAGGATGATTTTTAATAAATTCTCTTACATTATCAATGGTTTGCCTTGCAGCTTTTATATCTTCAAAAACTACCGACAACTTATTTTTATACAAGGCTTCATCTGTATAAGTTACATCACCGTGAAACATATAAAACAAACCGTCATTTTCAGCTATTACAATACTGTTGCCTTTGGTATGTCCTTTAGCTTCAATTAAATAAACACCGTCTGCAATTTTTTGACTTGCGGGGAAATTGTAATATGCACCGTCTTTATAATCTGCTGTTACAACATTGTTTCCTTCAAGTTTTAATGCATCGGCGTCTTCTTTTGAAATATATATTTTGGCATTAGGAAAACTGCGGAGTTCGCCGGTATGATCTTCGTGTTTATGGGTAACAAGAATTTTTGTTATTTGTTCCGGTTTATAACCGATATCCGCAAGAGCAGAAACATAATCTTTTATTTTTGTTCCTATAAAAATTGTGGATTTTTCGTCCGGTGCAATTTCAGGCGTTTCTTTTGGCAAACCGGTATCTACAAGAATTACTTCGCTGCCGGTATCTATTACAAAATTTTGAAGACTTGAACGATACTTTATTGAAGAATCAAACTTTTCCGCACCTTCTTCACCGCCGAAAGCAAACGGTTGAGTCATAAACCCTTTTTCATAAAATTTTACCGCTTTTATAATCATAAACTTAACTCTTATTGTTGTAATTTACAATAATGCCTTAATACAATTTTCTACTACTGCCATATCTTCGGTAGGTTCAAACCTTGCAACTACATTTCCGTTTTTATCTACAACAAACTTTGTAAAATTCCATTTTATATCTGAATTTTTTTCATAGTTCGGATCTATTTTTGAAAGATGTTGTTTCATAAATTGTGCCATTTTGCTTTCACCGAACCCTTTAAAACCTTGTTGTTCTTTTAAATATTTAAATAACGGCAACTGGTTATCTCCGTTCACATCGGACTTTTTCATTTGAGGAAAAGTTGTATTGTAATGCACAGTGCAGAATTCATGAATTTCATCGTCTGATCCAGGTGCTTGTCCGCCGAACTGGTTGCAGGGAATATCAAGTATTTCAAGTCCTTTGGAATGATAATCTTTATACATCTGTTCTATCGGTGTATATTGCGGAGTAAACCCGCAACCTGTTGCGGTATTTACTATTAAAACGACTTTACCTTTAAAATCCGCCATTTTAATTTCTTCGCCTTTTGCCGTTGTAACGGAAAAATCGTAAAAATTTGCCATGTTATTTTCTCCTTTTATATTGATTATTGAAAATATTGTAACTAAAACAAAGATAGTTAATAAAAATTTGAAATTTTTCATTTAAAAATTTTTCCCTAAATATGCTCTTACTAATTTATTTTTGTTTCAATAAATAATTATCACAACAACGGATATTTTATCTAAATATTTTATCAAAAGGCAATGTTTTTTATATTAATTACTGTGTTTTCTCATATACTCTATGGTTTTATAAAGGATATCGGAACGGTAAAGCTTGTTTAAATTTTCGGCAAATTTAAGATTATATTTTTTTTGAAGTGCATTAAACATACTTTTAAGTTCTTTATCTTGTTCATCTTTGTTTTCCGTCATAAAATCATCTAATGTGAGTTGATGATTTTTACTGTTTGAAAGATTATAAATGCCAACACCTATCAAGCGGATGGGGGATTTTTCTATTTTCTTCATTAAATAAAGAGCTTCTTTATAAATTTCAAATGCCGTATTACAATGTGAAGTTATTTTTGAGCGGGTTATCCCTTTCATATTTGAATATGTAATTTTTAATGTTACTCCGTTCCCGTATAAATCATATTTTTTTGCTCTGTTTTCCACACATAATGCAAGCAAAAACAAAACATCTTTTAAAAGGTTATAATTTTTAACATCTTTTTGAAATGTAACTTCTCTGCTTATGGATTTTGCATCTTGAGGGCGGTACTGAACTACCTTATGATTATCTGTTCCGAATGCAAGTTCCGTAAGCCATTTTCCCTGCTTTCCTAACAGTTTTGTTACGGTTTCTTTTTTTTCTTGTATATCTCTAACTGTATGAATACCGGAAGAATATAACTTTTGTGCCGTCATTTTCCCTACGGAATACAACACACGAACATCACGATCTATAATTAAATCTACAAAATCTTTTGCGGTAGGTATTTCAAAATAGCCGTCCGGCTTTTTTTCTTCACTGGCAATTTTTGCAGCGGTTTTGGAATATGCCACTCCGACCGAACATGTAAGGCCTAATTCATCTTTAGTTCTTTGCTTAATAAGTTTTGCGATTTTTCTTGCACCGTCAAAAGTTTCAGCTTTTTGTGTTACATCCAAATAAACTTCATCAAGTGCTATTGCTTCCGCAACGGAAGCGTAACTGTCCCATATTTTATGAAGTTGAGCAGATACCGTTTTATATTTATCAAAATTAGGATGCATATAAATGCCGTTAGGGCATAACCTGTATGCTTCCTTAATATTCATTGCCGAATATATGCCGTATTTTCTTGCTTCATAACTGCAAGTGGCAACAACGCCCCTTTCTTCCGGAAGAGAACCTATAATCAAAGGTTTTCCTTTAAGTGCGGGGTTGTCTCTTATTTCAACGGATGCATAAAAAGCATCCATATCCACATGTATAATAATCTGTTCCGGCAAGTTTGTCATTAGGTTTCAGCACAAAGTTCCATTTAAAAAATATTAAAACTAAATCTCGTTAAACATTAACACAATTCGCCGTCACCAAGCCCGAACTGTTCCAAAGAACCTTCTTTTGCCTGAACACAAATATATTGAATTTCTGTTTTTGATTCCATAGTTCTTACTGCATTTGGTAAAACTTTTACACAACTTCCTTCTTTAACATCTATTGTTTTACCGTCTAAAGTCATTGTTCCTTCACCTTTTAAAAATATGTAAACTTCTTCGTTTTGTTTATGTTTGTGATTAAACGGAAGTTTTACTCTGGCAGGCATAGAATTTACGGAAATTTCGCAGCTTGTTAATCCTAACAAATCGTGTAAAAATACTTTTCCGTTCTCGTATTTTGTTCCGATTTCATTTAATTTACCCAATTCTTCATTTTGAAAATTTGCCATGGCTTTTCTCCTGTTATTTAATTTTTATTAGATTCAATTATTTCGTTTAAAGATATTTTGGAATTACTAAACCTTTTTTTACTTCGGACGCTTTTGTTATGTTTTATTTAAGCAAAAAATCTTATATTTTTGCAGACAAAATATATTTTACAACTTCAGGGTTGTTATGATCTATAATTTCACTGTGTTTTAAGTCTAAAGCATCTATCTTTTTCATATCTTCATCGGAAATTGTGAAGTTCCATATATCAAAATTTTGTTCTATTCTTTCTTTATGAACTGATTTCGGAAGAATGGAAACACCTCTTTGAACATTCCATTTAAGTGCAACTTGTGCTGCCGTTTTTCCGTGTTTCTTGCCTATTTCGGTTAATACGGGATGTGTAAATATGCCATATTTGCCTTCTGCCAAAGGGCCCCATGCTTGTGGCTGACAACCGTATTTTTTCATATTTTCTATTGCATTATATTGTGCAAAGAAAGGATGCAATTCTATTTGATTTACCATAGGCTTTATATTTACAAGTTCTGCAAACTCCGTAAATTTTCCTATATTAAAATTGGAAACACCTATAGCACGAATTTTCTTTTCATTATAAAATTCTTCTATTGCTCTCCATGCACCGTAAACATCTCCGTAAGCTTGATGAAGAAGATACAAATCAAGATATTCAAGACCTAAATTTTTCAAAGAGCGGTCAAAACCTCTTTTTGCTCCTTCGTAAGAAAAATCGCTAACCCAAAGTTTTGTTGTTATAAAAAGATCTTCTCTTTTTACAATTCCTTCGGATATTGCTTGTTTTATTGCTTCACCTACAGCCTTTTCATTCATATAAATAGCAGCAGTATCTATTAAACGATAACCGGCTTTTATTGCTTCCAAAACAGCATTTTTACACTCGTTAGGATCAGGTACTTGAAACACTCCGAACCCTTCCAAAGGCATTTCCACACCATTTGATAACTTTAAATTTTCCATTTTGTTCTCCACTATTAAAATATGATTTGGTTTTAGCAATAAATTATATTCCAAACAAAAAATAATTTACAATAATTAAACCTTGAACCACCAATGCAATTTCAAGCCATTCGTGAAATCTTTTTAATTTTGTGTTATGAACATCAAACGGTTTATGCATTACCCAAATAACAACAAATAAAATTACAAACAAAATTATTGAATATATCATTTTTTGCTTTCCTGTAAAATAAACTTTAAAATCCTAATCCTTTTAACCAATCGGAAACTTTTTTATCGGCTTCGGATTTGCTGTTTTGTGCAACGTGCCCGTAAACACCTAACCCTTTTTTTACTTCGGATGCTTTTGTTATTGATTTTATTTTACTTTCGCTTCCTGCCAAACCGCTGCCTTCGTGTGTTCCGAAAGGTATTACTGTTTTACCTGAAAAATCATAACTTTCCAAAAATGTATAAACAGGCATCGGCAAATCTCCCCACCAGTTAGGATAACCGACAAATATTACATCATAATCCGCAACATTTACTTTACCTGCAATTTCCGGTCTTTCATTGTTTCTTTTTTCGGTTTGCGCATAGTTTATTAAATCGTTATATGATTTGGGATATTTATCGTTTGCAACTTTAATTTCAAATGTATCTCCGCCTGTTTTTGCCGCTATCATTTCTGCAATTATTTCCGTATTACCTTTCTTTATTGTTCCTACACTGTATTGTTCACCGTTTTTGGAAAAATATGCCACCAAAACCTTTTTACCGCTGTTTACTTTTGTTGTTGTTTCTTCTGCTGCCATAACATTGCCTCCGTTATTATTACTTTTTAATAAAAAAATCGCACCTACACAAACTACAAGTAAAACCGTTACAAAAATTTTTAATTTCATTTTTACCTCTCTTTTTCTTTTTTCTCATATTTCTGCTTCTTATTTTGAAGGTTTAAGTTCTCCGTAAAAATATGCTGCTGTTGCTCCGCCGTCAATTAAAAAATCCGAACCGGAAATAAAATCAGCTTTTTCACTTAATAAAATTTCAGCAATATTTGCAACTTCGTCTGCCGTTCCCGGCCTTCCTGCGGGACACTTTGCAAACATATTTTTATAAAAGTCGCCTCTTGGACCGTTAAACTCATCTATTGCTAAAGGTGTAACAATAATTCCCGGAGAAATTGAATTTATCCTTGCATTTCTTTTGCCCCATTTTACTGCTTCAGCCATAACTCTTTTAACATTACATCTTTTTGCCATTTGATAAGCATGTAAAGTATCTTTTATATTTTTCGGTTGTAAAACATCAAGCTTTAAAAGTTCTTCCGTTGGTGTTGTTGCGAGTTGTTCATCAATTTCAGGAGTAAGTGCCGGCATTCTGTGCCCTGACTGAGAAGAAATTGTAATTCCTCTCCCTCCGTTTTTTATAACTTTTCCAGTTTCTTCAAGCAAAACTGCCGTTCCGTATAAGTCCACTTTTAAAATAACTTCTACAGGTGCTTGAGAAGGAGAAACTCCGGCAGAATTTATTAAGGTTGATATTTCGCCGTATTTTTGTCCGACTTTTATTAAGTTTAAAACAGATTCTCTTGAAGAAATATCACACTCTATTGCTTCAATATCAAAGCCGGTATCCGACATGATTTTTGATATTTCTTTTGCATTTTCAATATTTTTATCACCGACAATTATTTTTTTACCAAACCCTACCCTGCGAGCAATTGCCATACCTATTTGACCTGCACCGGTCCATAAAATAACATCTTTCATTAAAAATCTCCTTTATTCGGTTACTTTTACGGAAATATTTTTATTTTCCGGTTGATTGTTATTTTGCCGAATATGTTGAAGCAACAATTGTTTTTATCAAAAAATCTTCGTTTAATTCTATTGTTAATTCAAGATTCCAAGTATGTTTGTCTCCGCCGAAAACAGCAGCAGACACTTTACTTTGACCTACAAAATTCAAACTGTTTTTAACTATAATATTTTCGGTTTCGTTGGAATAATAATTTAATGTTCCGTTTTTAATTGAGTTTAAATATTCTTTTTTATTCTGTTTTAAACCTGTCATGTGAACCAAAACAAATTTTTCGTCCAACATTTTTCCCAAAGATAAAATATCTTTATTTATCATAAATTCATACATATTGTTATAAAGTGTTCTTATTTTTTCTGTTTGAGTGTTCATTGTTTGTTTATCATTTGCGTTTACATTTATATTCAAAAATATCGGCATTACTAAACATAAAATTACAGGCAACAAAAATATTATTTTTTTCATTATAACTTTGTTTCCATTAACAGATAAAAGCTATTGTTATTTTACTATATTATAGCAACTCTAAGTCAAATTTTATAAAAAATCTGTCTTGTTTTCCTAAAAAAAGATATAATAAGTGCAGTTTTCTGCCGGAGGGTTTGATTATGCAAAAATATTCACACACTTACAATGTAATACTTGATAATATGGATTTATTCAATTATAAATTAAGACCGATATCCGCAATTATGTATTTACAAGATGCATTTGCAAGATATACGGCAACAAAAAAGATGGCTGCTTACGACTTGTTTGCAACAAACCAATACTGGATAATAACCGAAATAAACATGGAATTTACGGATGTTTTACCTTACTGGTCTGAAGAAATAAAAGCGGAAATTTGGATTTCCGAACTTTCAAAATTAAAAGTTTATACCGATTTTAAAATTTATTATAAAGATAAAGTTTTTGCTAATGGAAACATTCTTTGGTTCATAATAGATAAAGATTCAAAAAGACCTGCAAAAACCGATGTTGTAGCTGAAAGATTTGAACTTTGTGATGAACTTGTATTAGGACAACACACAAAATTTGTTTTACCGGAAATAAAAGAAAAGTTTAACGAGCTTACGCATAAAATAAATTTGTCCGACTTGGATTTTAACAAACATGTTAACAACAAAAGTTATATTAACCTTGCCGAAATGACCGCACCGGACGAATTTAAGAAAACTCATACGGTAAAAAATTTAAAAGTTAAATTTAACAGAGAATCTTTTTTGAATGATGTTTTAACCTGCACAACATATACAACAAATACCGAAAATTTATATGTTCATAAAATAGAAAAAGACGGCATTTCCGTTTGTGACATTTCCACATTATGGGAAGAAAAAACAGATACTTCTACCATTGTAGATTATCCGTTAAAGATTAAGGGATAATCTTTTTATATCAATTCAATTTTGTCGGTGGTATATAAAAAGCAGAGCTTTTAAGAATTTATAATTTTTATTTATTATTTCACAATAAAAGACGGGACTGTTCTTTCGTTACGATAAGAGGCAATAATCCCGTTACCTTGTGCAAGGCGGGAATATATTCCCGATAAGTTTCCGTTATAAACAAATAAACCTGTCATATTTATATATTTATGCCAAGAGCCGTCTCCAAAAGCAAAATCAATGTTTTCTGTTTGATATTGCGGACAATATTTTTGGCATATATAATTTTTTCCATACAATTCTTTTGCTTTTTGCTGCCATGTTTTATCGTCAAGTTCCATACCTGCAAAAACTCCGTTTGAGGCATATGAATCTATAGGTTTTAAAATATATTCATTTTTGTTTTTAAAAGCCGTTTCTAAATTTATAAATTCTTTTGAAAATAAAACAGTATACGGTATATGTTGTTGTATAAAAATATTTTCTTGTTCTGAAAGAAAAGCTTTTGTTCTTTCATTATAAAGAACATTAAAAAAATATTTATTGTGTATTATTTGAGTGCAAAAAGAACCTGCAAGAAATACGGCTTGTTTTTTAACGGCATCAATAAACGGTTTTATATCCGTAATATTATCCAATATATCGCTTGTAACGGCTCGGCGGTATATTGCATCTATTTTATAACCTTGTTTTGAAAACAATTTCCCATTTTCAAATTTAAGGTCTCTTATATCACATATTTTACAGTTTAAACCGAACTTTTGAAAATGTTTTACAAATTCTTCAAATTCTTTTATTGTTGCTTTATCAAGAAAATCCACTATTGCAATGTTAGGTTTACTTATTTTGTTTTTGTATGTGTTGTATAAAGATAAAAATGTTTTTACCCAGCTGTCAAACATTTCAAATTCAGTAAAGTTATATTTTTTTGTAATTTCTTTATGTGCAAAATTATGTATAAACATTTCTTCCAAAATTTTGTTCTCGTTCATTCCGCTTGTTCCGTCGGTATTTATTTCACAAAAATAAAATTCGCCCGTATCTTCATGAAAAAAGATATCAAATCTTGCAACAGGAAGAAGTCCGTTATATCCGTTGGGAACCAAAATAAGTTCTTCCAACTGTTTGGAAAAAGGAAACAATTTTCTGTAATCGGCATTGTTGATATATTCTTTTATAACTTTAACACAAATCCCGTACATTGTTTTAACTATATCGTTAAATTTGGCAACCGTTTCTTTCGTGTATATTTTAGGTATTGAAAGAGTTTTTGAAGTAAGACGATTATTAAAATACAGTGCGGATTGTTCCATTTTTCCTTTTAAAGCAGCCATACTTTTACGATTTTGTTCAATATTGTTGTTTATGAAAAGTTTGTATTCTTTTTGAACGGAATATGCTTTTGATATTAAATAAAAGAAAGGTTCTATATATTTTTTTTCATTTTCATCAAGTTCTTTTTTTGCAAAAGAAAGCAATTTTTTTATAACGTTTACTGCACTTTTTCCGTATATTTTACCGTTATAACCGTATTTCATTAAACTGTTTTGAGTGTCTGCAACATCTTTTTCGCAAATGTTATGTTTTATTATAAATTTTTGACACAATTCCAACATTTTTTGCGAATAGATCAGCCCTTTAACAAATGCAATATATGCAAACATTTGTTTTTCGGGCATTGAGTCTGCTCCTCTGATTTCCAAATATTGTTTTACCCTTACCGTAGGAAAAACCATAGATATTATATGTTCTATGTCTTGTCTGTCGGTTTGTTCATACGAATAAACTTGTTCTACCGTTGCATTTTGTGTAGATACTGCAATATTTCCTTTTTGTTTTAAAATTAACTGTACGGAACATAAATATTTGGCATACATTTCAAAGTTGTAATCTTTCAAAAAAACATTCGGAACAATTCCGCACCTGTCATTATCCGTATTTCGCCAAATATCTTCCCTTATAAGATGATACGAATTTTTATTTTTATCTATATCGGATACTGTTTCGGAAATAAGTTGAAACACAGGTGTTAACAAATACGAAGTTTGTATTTTGTTCTTAAAATCTTCTTGTGAAAAATAATCAACCGATACCTGTGTCGATGCCGTCGAAAGCATCATGTCTAAACCTTTTGTTCCGCTTGTTTTAAAATATTGGCTCATAAAACGGTATCTGTTTTTAGGTATTAATTCCAATTCTTCTGTTTTGCTTACGGGTTGTTGTCCTGCACGGCAAAGAAAATATCCTAATTTATCAAGTATCGGGTTTAACACATTACAAAAATTTTGATATATTTTATAAATATCTTCAATTTTTTCTTGTTGAACAATACTGACTTCATATTGACCTGCCGGTTCCAAGGTTACGGAAAAATCGTTTGTTTTAAAACCGAACAAATTATGTCCTTCTTCTATAGGTTTTGCCGCAGGATAACATAAAATATGCTGTTTCAGGATATATAAAATGCCTTTTTCTTCCGAATAAGAAACTGCTGTTCCCGTATCTTTTCTTAAAATAAAATGTTCTATTTCAACACCTATATTTTTCTTCTTTTCTTTTTTTATTCCTTCAAAAAAATAATCGGTTAAAATTTTTTTTAAATTTTTACTGTTAAAATAATCGTTAAAGTTATTTTTTAATGGGATAGTCATCAAAATGCCTTCTATATCAATTCAACTTTGCCGGTGGTGTGCGAAAAGTGGCATTTTGCAATATATAATTTATCTTTATCAACAGCTTCTTTAATTATTTTTGAATTTTCAAGAAGATATTTTTCCACCCATAAGGTATGTTTTCTTGCAAACTCGTTATTACAATCAAATTTGCCTTTACCGTCTATAACCGGATATACACATTTTAGTATGGATTGAAAATGTTCGGGCATTTCGGGATACTGTTCGTTAGCATATTTCATAACACCGCAATCGTCGTGTCCTAAAAGAATTAAAAGGGGAACATGAAGTTTTTTAACGGCATATTCTATACTTTCTTTAACATTGGGACCGACAGCAATTCCTGCAACCCTAACAACAAAAAGTTCGCCTATACCGCAATCAAAAATTATTTCGGGAACTACTCTGGAATCGGAACAACTTACAACACAGGCATAAGGTTCCTGATACAGTGCAAGGCTTTGCAATGTTTTTAAACACATATTTTTTGCGGTAGGTTTACCTTCTATAAAATTTTTATTTCCTTCCAACAATTTATTCAATTCTTTTTGTGCGGTTTGTGAAATCATATTTTTACCTCTAACATTGATTACTATGTATCTTTATTATACACTATAAATTGCCATTTTGTCGTTGTCGTTCATTGTACATTATACATTGTCTTTTTAGCATTGTCTTTTTAAATTTTTTGAGGGGTGCCTATGGTTAATACCAACAAATTTTTGTTTGAATATTTTGCGGCTTGAAGTTCGGCTTTTAACGGATCGTCCCAACTGTGTTTTGATAATGTATATTTTGAATGATGAACGGTAACATATTGTTTGGCATTAAGTTCCTGCATTGCTATGCCCAGTTCTTTGGGCATTGTGTGTATTTGGTTCCAATCCTTGTTATATTGCCCGTTTTCAAGTATTGCCAAATCTATGTCTGGAAAATGTTCACCTGTATATTTAAAGTGCGGTCCGTAACCGGAATCGCCGCCGATATAAACTTTTTTACCGTCAGCAAATTCCACAACAAAAGATGCCCACAAAGTTTTGTTTCTAAAAATGCTTCTTCCCGAAAAGTGGCGGGCAGGCAAACAATAAAATTTTGTGCCGTTAACTTCTGCATCTTTATACCAATCAAGTTCGGTAATTTTGTCTAAAGAAAATTTCCAATATTCAAAATGTTCACCCACACCTAAAGGTACAACTATATTTTTTATTTTTGATTTTAATTCTTTAACGGTAAAATAGTCCAAATGGTCCCAGTGGTCGTGACTTATTACAAGAAAATCTATTTCCGGAATATCTTGCGGTTTGTAAATGTCCGTTCCGGGATACGGTTTATTTATAAATTTTACCGGTGAACCTTGTATAAGTACGGGATCAACCAAGATTTTTATACCGTTGACCTGCAACAAATATGAAGAATGGCCGAACCATATAATAAGGTCTTTATCTTTCGGTAAAGACTTTAAATCTGTTTTAACCGACGGTACAGGTTGTGCCGGTGCCAAATCTTTTCTTTTTTCGGTTAAAAATTCCCACATAGTTTGAAAACCGCTTTTGTTGCCCGTCATAACGGTTGTGGGAACTTCATTTTGAAATTGTCCGTTTTTATAGTTAGAGGATTGTTTTATAAGTTCCAACCTGTTACCGCTCGGCAATTTTCCGAAACTTTCCATAAATTTACCGTCTGCGGTTTTATCGATAAATATATAACCGCCCGTTGCCGCACCTGCCGCAACGACCGTTCCCGATATTAATGATTTTTTTATAAAATCTCTTCTGTTCATATTGTAAAATTATATAAATTAAAGTAACTCTAATGTCAAGTTTACAAAACCTTAATCCAATCTTTTTTTAAACATCCATGCCGCAAAAGATAATGTAATACAGGCAATTATTATTAACGGTATTAAGTTCATTATAATATCTTCCAAAATCATACCTTTTAAAAATATACATCTTGTTATTTTTATAAAAAATCTTAACGGATTGGCATAAGTTAAAATTTGTAAAAATTGCGGCATATCTTCTACCGGTGACACAAAACCGGAAAGTAAAACTGCCGGCATTTGAAATGTAATTATTCCCAAAATTGCTTGTTGCTGTGTTTTGGCAATTGACGATATTGAAAGACCTACACCTACAATTGAAAGTAAAGAAACCGCTATTGCTCCAAAAAGATAAAACGGATTTCCGGCAAACGGTATTTTAAATACTATTACAGCCAAAAAAGACATTACTGAAGTAACTGTTAATGCCAAAACAAACGGCGGTATAGTTTTTCCCAACAAAATTTCAAAAGAGCTTAAAGGAGTTATTATAAGTTGATCAAAAGTGCCTAATTCTCTTTCCCTTGCAACGGATAATGCCGTAAGCAAAAGAGTAACCACAAGGGCAAGAAGAGCAACTATAACAGTTAAAACATACCATCTGTATTCAAGATTAACATTAAACCAATTCCTGACCGATATATTCACCGGAGAAACGGATTTTGTAAGTTCCGTATTATATCCGTTAATTATTTGTGTTGCATAAGAACCGGCAATTGAAGCGGAATTTGTTTGTCTGCCGTCGGTAACAATTTCTACGGATACAGGTTTGTTTGCCTTAATGTTTTTTGAAAAATCGTTGTTTATATAAACACCTATTAAAACTTTTTGAGTATCAATTTTTTCTTTCAGTTCTTCAAAATTATTAACATAATATATTTTTCTAAAGTATGGTGAATTATCAAACTTTTCAATTAAACTTTTACTTTCAAAACTGTTACTGTTATCCAAAACCGCCATATCAACATTGCGGACTTCCATTGTTATTGCCGCCGAAAAAACAAAAAACATCATAAAAGGCATAACCATAATAATGGCTCTTGTTCTTTTATCTTCCCAGATGGTAATAAATTCTTTTTTTATTAAAGATATTAAACGAATTAACATTTAATTCTCCAACCGCAGCGATGTTTTTTTGTAAACAATAACAAACAATATAAGTCCCAAAATACTTAAATATACCGAATTTATTAAAACAATATTCCAAACAGTTCCGGCCATAAATTCACTTTCGATAAAAGTAATAAAATATCGCGGCGGTAAAATCATGGTTAAATATTGAAATATTTTAGGCATGGAACTTATAGGAAACATCAACCCGGACAACAGCAAAGACGGTAAAAATCCCGCTGCAACGGAAATCATACTTGCAAGAAACAAACTCTTTGTAATTGTTGAAATTAAAAGTCCTATCCCCAAACATGTAAATAAAAACAGTCCGCTGACAAAAAACAAAACAAAAATATTTCCTCTAAACGGAATAGAAAAAATATACACACATAGGAAAACATTAAATGCCATAGATAACATTCCCAAAATAAAGTAAGGAACATATTTACTTAACAAAATGTGTATTTTTTTTATTTTTGTACTTAAAAGCGCTTCCATAGTTCCCCGTTCCCATTCTCTTGCAATAACAAGAGCAGTTAACAAAATTCCTATAAGTGTCATTGTTATTGCCAATGAACCGGGCAAAATAAAATAGTGGCTGTTCAAATCCTGGTTATACCATGTTCTTAACTGAACATTTATTAAACTTTTGCTAACCGTTCTTAAGTTTGTTGCATATTTACCTGAAGAAAGCCATCCGTTTATTATCTGCATAGAATAAGCATATACATAATTTGCAGTATTAACTTCACTACCGTCGGTTACTATCAAGACATTTGCAGTTTTACCTTTTGAAAGATTCAAACAAAAATCCTGCGGTATAAAAACGGCTCCTTTTATTTTTGATCTTGCAATATCTCTTGTAATATCTTCCTTATTATCATACACAACAGCTTTAATATACTTACTGTTACCGAACGATTTTATTAACGAATGAATTTCGGAGCTTGTATCATCGCTTTTTATTCCCATTGTCACAGACGGTGTATCAAGATTTATTCCGTACATATAAATCAATATACATATCAACGGCAACACAAAAGCAATTATTATGCTGCTGGGATCCCTTATTATTTGCAGAAATTCTTTTTTGATTAGGGCCATTAACATATTTTTATCCTTATATCGACTTTAATATTTAACTTCGCTTTCCTTAATTAAATTTATAAAAGTTTCTTCCATGTTTTTTGCATTTGCTTTTTCTTTTAATTCTTTAGGAGTACCTATTGCTATTGTTTGACCTCTGTAAAAAAGACTTATTCTGTCACAAAATTCGGCTTCATCCATAAAATGTGTAGTTATAAGAACGGTAACACCTTTTTTTGCAAGTGAAGTTATATGGTTCCAAAAATCTCTTCTTGCAACGACATCAACACCGGATGTGGGTTCATCCAAAAACAAAACGGGGGGATTATGCATAACCGCACAAGCCATGGATAACCTTTGCTTAAAACCTAACGGCAACTCATCGGCTTTTTGTTTTAATACCTTTTCGAAATTAAAAGATTTTATCATTTCGTCTATTCTTTGCTGTTTGTCTTTTTTGTTAAGTCCGTAAACACCTGCAAAAAAATTAAGATTTTGCTCTACCGTTAAATTTCCGTACAAAGAAAACTTTTGTGCCATGTATCCTAAATAACTTCTTGCTTTTGTAGGATTTTCTTTCATATCCGTTCCGAAAATTTTCGTTGTTCCGGAAGTAGGTTTTGAAAGACCGCACATCATTTTAAAAGATGTGGATTTTCCTGCTCCGTTAGGCCCGAGCAATCCGAAAATTTCACCTTTCTTTATTTTAAAAGTGTTGTTTTTAACGGCATAAAAATCTCCGTACTTTTTCACTAAATTATCGGCAAAAACGGTATATTCCATATCTATATCGTGCGGAACATAACTTTTGGCAACTAACGATTCTTCTTTTTTGTATCCGCCCATAAGTTCTATAACTTTTTCTTCAAACTCCTGTGCCGTTTTTGCCAACAAGTGCGGACTGCCATGATAAATTATTTTGCCTTTATCCATTACCACGGCCGTATCAAAACTGTGTGCTTCATCCAAATATGCCGTTGACCACAAAACCGTTGTATCAGGGGAAATTAATTGCCTAACCATTTTCATTAAATCTCTTCTTGAAATAGGATCAACACCAACGGACGGTTCATCTAAAACCAAAAATTCAGGGTTACCGAGCAACGAACAGGCAAGACCTAACTTTTGTTTCATACCTCCGGAAAGTTTTCCGGCAAATCTTGTTTGAAATCTTTTTAAGTCTGTAAATTCCAAAAGTTTGTCAAAATCGTGAGAAACATTTTTTAAATCGGCATATAACTTTAAATTTTCTATAACTGTTAAATCTTCATATAAGCCGAACTTTTGCGGCATATAACCTATTTTTGTGTTAAGAATATTTTTTTGTTTTTCCGGATTTAAATCTAATGTTGAAATTTCACCTTTATCCGCAACAAGTAAGCCGATAACCAAACGGAGCAAAGTTGTTTTTCCTGCACCGTCTGCGCCGATAAGGCCTGTAATTTTACCTTTTTCTATCTCCAAAGATAAATTATCTATTGCAGGTTGAGTTTGTCCTTTAAAAGTTTTAGTTAAGTTTTTAATTATTACACTGTTCATTTTTACCCGTTGCTAATTATTATTTAGGTTAATTTTAACGGTTACCGGCATTCCTTGTTTTAAATACTCGTCGGCATCATTGATATATACTCTTATTGCATAAACTAAACTTGTTCTTAAATTTTCCGTTTGAACGGTTTTCGGAGTAAATTCCGCAACCGAAGAAATATAACCGATATATCCGCTGTATTCCTTTTTGGCGTTTGTTTGTTTGTCTATACTATCGGTAACAACTTTCACTTCCATATTATTTTTTATATTTCCCAAATAACTTTCTTCAATGTATGCTTTAACCCAAACAGGTTTTGTTTTGGTGATGGTGTATATTGTTTGTCCTTGTACAATGTTTGCACCCGGTTCTTGAGCTCTTATCGTAATATACCCTTCATCCGGAGTATACAATTTGGTATATTCCAATTTATTTTTTGCTATTTTTTGGTTTACAAGAGCAACATTATAATTTGCTTTTGCCTGTTGATAGTTATTGTAAAGAGTTGTTAATTCCTGTTCCGTAACGGAATCTTTTAATAAAGGTTTATGTCTGTTATATTTAGATTCTGCTTCATTTACCGACACTTTTCCTCTTTCAACTTCAGCGATTGCCATTTCGTAATTTAATTTGTAATCCGTATCATCCAAATATGCTATCAGTTCATCTTTCTTTACTTCATCACCTTCACTTTTCAACATTTCTTTAATTTTTCCGGAAACTTGAAAACTTACATCTACCTGCCTTATTTCAATATTACCGTATAATGTTAAATTGTTTGTATCTTGTTTTTTATTAAATTTAAAATAAAGGAAAATTCCTAAACTAACAATAACTAAAAGTATTATTATTTTCTTTATCATAATTTTCTCCTTTCTTACTATTTAAACATCACGGATATATATTTTTTTAAATTGTTTCTTATTATTTTTATATCTTCTTCCGTAAAAGCTTTTTTATTTGCCATTTTCAAAGAAAATGCGGAAAAGAGTTTAGGCGAATTTATTTGTGAAATGAAAAATATTACGGATAATATTACTTGCCTGTCGTTTTCTTTTTTATTTAAGATACTTGCGAAAAGTTTGTTCATAAAATTTAATGCGGGAACGTTTATTTGTGCTCTTGAATTTTGTTGTTCTCTAAACATAAACAACAATACATCGTTAGAAATTTTGGTATATAGAAAATCTATCATCTTGTTTCCGTAATTATAAAGGAAATCTAATTTTTCTTTTTTTGACAGTTTATTTAAATCCATATCGAAATCAACAAAAGTTTTTACATATTCCGTAAGATTTTTAGTTAAATTATCTATTATAGCTTGATATAATTCCTGCTTTCCGCCGAAATAGTAAGAAATCATACTTATATTTATATTTGCCTGTTTACAAATAGTTCTTGTACTTACACCATCAAAACCGTTTTCTGCAAAAAGTTTTGTTGCTACTTCAAGTATTTTATTTTTTGAATTTTCATTCTGAACAGATTCTTTTGTTTTTTTCATGATATATCTCCTTTTCCTATAGATAGTATATCAAACAAACGTTTGATTGTCAATGTTTTTTTAATAAAAAAAAGCAAGCCTTTAGAACTTGCTTTTTTATACCGTGTAAGATTTTTAAATTAATTATTTTCCGTTAAAACAACTTTAATATCTTTTCTGCCTAATGCGGTTTCAATATCTGCAGGATTTTCTATATGTCCTATTTTTGTGTAACTGTAAGATGTTTTAAAACTTTTATAGAATATTACAAGGCAATTGTTACCGAAAAGCATAATGTCGCCTTTTTTGATGTTTTTTACTGATTTTGAATCAGTAGGAAGGGAAAAATCCAAATAACAATACTTTTCGTTATTGTTTAAGTCCGACATTTCCAATGTTAACGGGAGTTTTTGAGTTAAAGATTTTACCGTTTTATTATCTTCAAGAACAATTTTAAAAATTTTGTTATCAACTTTAATGTTCATATAATTTTGCTGTGTAAAACCTGTGCCCCAAAAAACTCCCGTAAACAATATTGCTAAAATAAAAACTGCTATCTTTTTCATTACTTAACTTATTTCAAATATGTTTTGAAAAACTGTTCTATTTTATCAAAAGGAATTACATCAACGTTATCGTATAAATCTACATGACTTGCACCCGGAATAATCATAATTTCTTTGTTATCTTTATATTTACTGCCTTCACCTTGAACCATATCTATATAAGCATCTTTACTGAAGTAGCAGGAATGTGCTTTTTCACCGTGTATCATTAACACTGCACTTCTTATTTCTTTAGTAAAAGTAAGTTCCGGTGTATTAATAAACGAAAGTGCGGATGTTTTGTTCCAACCAGTATTAGAGTTCAAACTTCTTTTATGGTAACCTCTCGGGGTTTTATAATATGCATAATAATCTTTTACAAATTGCGGTGCATCTGCAGGTAACGGATCAACAACTCCGCCGGCAAGTTCATATTTTCCGCTCTTAAAATCTTTTATTCTTTGTGCATTCAATTCTTGTTTTAAAGCATAAAGTTCATCTTCCGTCATTTGGTCGAAATAACCTTTATGGTTTACTCTGCTCATGTTATACATTGTGGATGCAACAGTTGCTTTTATTCTTGTATCTATACTTGCAACATTTAAAGCAAGTCCGCCCCAACCGCAAATACCGATAATACCGATTTTTTCGGGGTCAACATTATCTTGAACGGATAAAAAATCTACCGCTGCTTGAAAATCTTCCGTATTGATATCAGGTGATGCCACATATCTCGGTTCACCTTTACTTTCACCCGTGTATGAAGGATCAAATGCTAACGTAATAAAACCTCTTTCAGCCATAATTTGTGCATATAAACCGGAACTTTGTTCTTTTACCGCGCCGAACGGACCGGAAACTGCAATTGCTGCCAACTTATCGCCTTTTTTATATGTTTTAGGAGTATATAAATCGCCTACAAGTTCTATACCGAATCTGTTTTTAAAACTTACTTTTTTTACGTCTACTTTTTCACTTTTAGGAAAAACTTTGTCCCAACCTTTTGAATCTTTTTTTGATGCTGCCATAACGCTTCCTCCCGAAATTAACAATACCGCCAACAAACTTGTTACTAATTTTTTAAACATGCTATCCTCCTATTTTATTTCTATTTGTTTTATAACTCTTGCAGGATTTCCAACCGCTATTGAATTTGCGGGAACATTTTTTGTTACAATACTTCCCGCACCTATAATCGCACAGTCACCTATTTCAACTCCCGGTAAAATTGTAGAATCGGAACCTACCCAAACATTTTTACCTATTTTTACAGGGCTCGGATGCAAATTTGCTCTTTTGGCAGGGTTAAAATCGTGGTTCAATGTTGCAATTGTAGTGTTGTGCCCTATTAAAGAACCGTCACCTATTTCTATACCGCCCTGATCTTGAAAACGGCAACATGCATTTATAAAAACATTTTTGCCTATTTTAATATTTTTACCGCAATCTGTATAAAAAGGCGGAAAACATCTGAAAGATTTATCCACTTGTGTTCCGGTAAGTTTTGAAAACAATTCAACTATTTGTTCCGGAGTATTGTACTTATTATTTATTTCACTTGTTATTTTAAGTGCCTCTTGAGACAATTTATGAAATATTACAAACATTTCGGATCCGTCGCAAATTTCTTCTTTTGTTGCCATTGTTTTTCTTAGTTTCTCTATATCTTTCATTAATTGTGTATTTATGTTATTCATAATATATTTTCCTTTTTCATAATTATTGCTTATTATTTTAAAAATAGCAAATACTTATATTTTATATTTAGATATGCTTGAAAAGCATAATAGAAAATTGTATTATTTATATATGGATATAAGAGTTTTAAAATATTTTTTAGCCGTGGCAAAAGAAGGATCCATAACAAAAGCCGCTAATGTTTTGCATGTTACACAACCTACACTATCAAGACAACTGCAGGATTTGGAAAAAGAATTACAGCATAAACTTTTTGTCAGAGGACAACATTCCGTTTCACTTACCGAAGAAGGGCACATTTTAAGGCAAAGAGCCGAAGAAATTGTTGATATGGCGGAAAAAACTAAAAACGAGTTTCTTTCAACGAAAGATATTATAAAAGGAACAGTTTATATAGGCAGCGGCGAAAGCCAAACAATAAGTTTAATAACGGATATTGCAAAGCAGGTTCAAACGGAATATAAAGAAATAAAATTTGATTTTTTAAGCGGAAATGCAGACGATTTATGTGAAAAGTTAGATAAAGGGTTACTTGATTTTGCTGTTTTAATAGAGCCGGTAAACATATCCAAATACGATTATATAACCTTACCTAAAAAAGACAGGTGGGGCATAATAATGAAAAAGAATTGTTCTTTGGCAAAGAAAGAAAATATTAAATTTGATGATTTAAAAAGTTTACCGCTTATAGTTTCAAGCCAATTGTTGAAAAAAACTTCCGTGGACGACATATTTTTTAAATGGTTTAAAGGGAATTTAAAAAATTTGGATATTGTTGCAACTTATAATCTTTTTTATAATGCGGGATTAATGGTAAATTCCGATATAGGATATGCACTAACTTTAGATAAACTTGTAAACACTTCTGAAATTTCGAACTTAATATTTAAACCGTTAAGCCCGAAACTTGAATCTAATTTAAATATCGTGTGGAAAAAATCTCAATTGCTTTCTCCTGCCGCAAAAGTTTTTTTTGAAAAGTTAAAGAAAACATTCTAACCATTATTGCATCGTTTGAATGGTTGCGTCAAGGGTGCACTTTGTAATAAACTTAAATAATAAAAAATGTTAAAAATATTGATTTTTGTATAACAAATAATGTAGAACATAAATTAACTTAATAAATAGTCGAAAACATATAAACTTCGTTAATAATTATAAGGAGAACAATATATATGAAGAAAATAATCGGATTGATTTTGGGTGTCATTTGTGTATCAAGTTTTGCTTTTTTTTACTTCTCTCAAAAAAGCGATAAAATAAGTTTGGAAATTTCTCAACCCGAGATAACAAAAATATCTCTGGATAGTGATAATAACAGTGTTTTGTCTAATCCCGATAAGGTATATATATATAATATACCGAATGATGATATTTTTCTTCAAAGAGGGGATAATGTATCGGACTATATAACCGTAAGTCCCGATTTAAGAGGAAAATGGATTTTGGAAAATGATAAACCCGACTTTTTAAAAATAGTTTTTACACCGGAAAAAGATTGGCTCGCAGATAAAAAATATAAAGTTTCAATAAACAAAAAAATATTTAAAAATCCGAAAAAAATAAAAAATTTAAATTTAAGTTTTTCCACAAAGCCCAATAATGTTAATATAGAAGATTTTAGTTTATGGCACAGTGAAAAAGATTTGTCTTTATTCGGCATAAAAGCTGTATTAAAATTTGATTTTCCTGTCGAAGAACTGGAAATTGTGTTAAGTTATAATAAGAAAGAAGTAAAACCGAAAATTACTTTCGATCAATATAAAAGATATTGTTTTATAAATTATGAACCGATACAATTGCTCGACACTAAACAGACTGCCGAATTAAAAGTCTTGGATAAGAAAAAAGAGTTGGTAATTCCTGAAATGAGTGAGTTCTTTAAATTGAACGAAATAACAACGGATATTGTCGGACAAAATGAAAATGCCGCACAGGCAATAATTATGGAATTCAGTGATTTCGTTTCCGCCGAAGAAGTGGAAAAAAATGTTGAAGTATATTTGTTGCCAGGTAACATTAATTGGAACGAAAAAACTTTAAAGTATGCCGAAGACTCTTTAAAGAAGTCGGAAAAACTTGCCGTAAAAGCTATGCCGCAGGATTCTGCGGGAACGATAGTTGCTCTTAAATATAATAAACCTTTGTATAACAGATATTTATATATCAAATTAAAAAATACCGTAAAGAGCAAAAGCAATTACAATTTAAAAGAAACTAAAGCTTATATAGAACCGATAAAAAATTATGAAACAGAATTGAAATTTATCGGTTACGGTAATGTTTTGGCTGCTTCCGGAGATAAAAACTTAACCATATATTCCAGATTGTTGGATAGTGTTGATGTAACGGTTTCAAGAATTTTTCCTGACAGACTAAACTTGTTTGTTTCTCAAAATTTTTACAGAACAAACAGTTTTTACGGCTATTACAATAATGACGATTACGCAAGCGATTACGGCTATTACTATGATCCGGGAATTCAAGATAAAGATATTGCCGAAGTTTTTACCGAAAGAATAAGACTTGTAAGCAGTCCTAATGTGAATTATTCATCAATAGATTTAAGCAAATATATAAACAGCGGAAAACTCGGTTTGTTCAATGTTGAGATAAGTGGCAACGGAATTAAACGCAAAAAATTTATTTTAATTTCCGATATAGGAATAATCTATAAAAAGGATGTCGATAACAGAATAAAAGTTTTTTGTGTTTCCGTTTCATCCGGTTTGCCTTTGGACGGTGCAAGAGTTTGCCTGCTTGCAAGAAACGGAACCGAACTTGTTGTTAAAAATACCGATTCCAACGGTACTTGCGAATTTGAAGATATTTCGGCTTTTATTAACGAAAAAGAACCCGAAGCCATAGTTGTAAGAGGTAATAATGATGTTGCCTTCATTCCTATAGACAGAGGTGACAGAGATATCGTATATTCGAAATACGATACAAGCGGAAGATCTGTAAGAGATATGAGATACAAACAGGCAGATTCTTATATCTTTACCGACAGAGGAATTTATAAACCCGGCGAAAAAGTAAAGTTTTCCGTAATTTTAATGAACGAAAATAAAACTGCTCTTAAAGGCTTTCCGATAAAAATTGAAATTGAAGATTGTGACGGCAGAACGGTATTTAATAAAACCGTTTCTTCATCATCCGACGGATTCAATGAATCCGAATTCCAATCGCAAACTACATCAAAAACAGGAACTTACAGAATAAACGTTTATAATGCCTCTTCGAAAAGAGGTGATTATTACTCGAAATTTCTTTCAAGTTGCGAATTTAAAATAGAAGAATTTAAAGAAGATAAATTAAAGATACAAACCTCTATCGAGGGCGGTTCGCATAAAGGTTGGCAATCTTTTGAAGGCCTTTCAGGTAAAGTAAATCTTCAAAACCTTTACGGCATTCCCGCACAGGGAAACGAAGTAAAAGCATCCGTATCTTTATACCCATACAAATTTCATTTTGAAGAATATAAAGACTTTACATTTTCGGATATTTCTTTAGACAATAAAGTAAAAATAAAACCCGTTCAAGATAACCTTGAAACAAAGAAAACATCTTCGACAGGTGAAGTTTCTTACGATTTATCTTTTTCGAAATATGAAGCGGGAACTTACAGATTATTGTTTAGCGCTGAAGGATTTGAACGTGAAAGCGGTTCAAGTGTAAAATCGGCTTCTCAGCAGTTAATTTCTCCGAATAAATATATTGTAGGATACAAAACATTAAGTGACCTTAACTTTATAGATAAAAATGCAAAAGCGGTTATTAAATTTATTGCCGTTGATAATGATTTGAAAAAGATAAGTTTGAATGAACTTAAATTAAAAACTTACAACCTTCAATATGTATCAGTTCCCGTAAAAGAGTATAACGGCAGATACAAATATCATTCCGTAAAACAGGAAAAAGAAGTTTCAAGCAAAAATTTTGCAATATCCGAAAACTCTACCGATTTCAGTATTGATACATCTGTTTCCGGAAACTATAAAATCGAAATTGTTGATGAAAACGGAACAATTCTTTTAAGTATGGAATATGTTGTTGCAGGTAACTCGAATCTTGGTTCTCAATTGGAAAAAAATTCGGAATTGTTCATTAATTTACGTAATGATATCGTAAAACGAGGCGGGGAATTGGAATTTAATGTTACCGCTCCTTTTACCGGAGTAGGATTAATTACAATTGAAAAAGATAAAGTTTATGCTTATAAATGGTTTAATATGGATACAAACAGCAAACTTTGCAAAATAACCGTTCCGGAAAATATCGATGACGGAGCATACTTAAATGTTTCTGTTTTGAAATCCAAAAATTCAAAAGAAGTATTTTTAAATCCTCACAGTTACGCTTTAAAATATTTTAAAATCGCATCCGATACGAAAAAAGAAGTAAAGCCGAAAATAACAGTTCCGGAACTTGTAAAACCGGGTTCCGAGCTTAAAATAGAATATTCAACATCGGAACCTGCCAGAATTATTCTTTACGGAGTTGATGAAGGAATATTGCAGGTAGCAAAATATAAAACTCCGGATCCTTTATCTTATTTCTTCAGAAAACCGGCACTTGATGTAACTTCGTACCAAACTTTGGATTTGTTCCTGCCTGAATTTTCCGTAATAAAAGAAGTTTACGGTATCGGCGGCGGTACGGGTTTTGATTCCGAAGCAGAAGCTCTTTTAAATGCCGGACTTAATCCCTTTAAAAGACAATCGTTGGCTCCGGTAGTTTTCTGGTCGGGAATAATTGACAGTGATAAAACACCTAAAAAATATACATATAATGTTCCGGATTATTTTAACGGACGTTTAAAAATTATGTGTGTTGCCGTAGGTAAAAAGACTTCTTTCGGCAGCAGCGAGAAATCCGTTATAGTAAGAGCTCCGATAGTTTTGTCGGCGGGAGCACCTGTTGTTGCAGCTCCTTCGGATGTTTTTGATGTTACGTTAAAAATTACAAACAGTAAAGAAGATTCCAAAGCCGGCGATTTTGAAGCTGTAATTTCTGTTTCGGATAACTTGGAAGTGTCGGGAGATAAAACAAAAACTGTTCATGTAGAATACGGTAAAGAAGATACTTTGACCTTTAAAGTTAAAGCGCTTGATAAGTTGGGAAATGCGGAAATTAAGTTTAATGTTACGGATAAACTTTCAGACGGTAAAGCAAAAATAACTTCCGCATTAAGTATTCGTCCCGCAAGCGTTTATGCAACGGATGTTACCGTAGGTGAAAGTAAAACCGAAAATTTCGAAGTTAAAAATTTTACAAATATTGACACTTATAACGAATTTTCCGATAAAAATATTGTTGTATCAAACAGTCCTTTGGTTGTAGCTTTTGGGTTGGAAAAATATTTGGAAAAATTCCCTCACGGATGTACGGAACAGATTACAAGCCAAACTTATTCTTCTATAGCTTTATACGGACTTACTGAAGAAAACAGAACAATATTTAAGCGTTACATTGAAAAGTTAGCTCCGAGACAAAGAGTTGACGGCGGTTTTTCTCCGTGGCCCGATTATGAAGGAGTCAGTGATTATGCATCTCTATATGTATTGCAATTCCTTACCGATGCACAAAGTTTGGGATATGAAGTTCCTAATGTAATGTTGAAAAAGTTGTTGGATTGGGCAAGGAATTTTATTAAAGAACCTAACGATAAATATGAGGCGGATATGCAGGCCGAAGCGCTTTATCTTTTGGCAAGAAACGCTATAGTTTTAACGGGACAAATATCCAAGTTGGAAGATTATTTTGATAATAATGTTAAAAATTGGGCGGGAACAATATCGGGAGCATACATTGCTTCTACTTACAGATTGTTACAGAATGAAGATAAGGCACAGGATATAATAAAGAAATTTAAAGTTAAAGCCGAGAAAAATGATAATCAGGTTTATTCCGATTATGATTCCGACTTTGTGAGAAATTTAACATATGTTTATCTTGTATCAAAACATTTCCCGGAAATGTTAAATAATCCTGAGATTGCAAAGATAATACAAAATGCCATGGATAACATTGTGAACAAAAATTATAATACTTTAAGTTCCGCAAAGACTGTTCTGGCGGTTGCCGCTTATTCAACAGCTAATAAAGATAAAGATGATAATATAGAAATTTTCATTGACAGACAAAAGACTGAAAGAACACAAAATAAACTCGGATTTATGCAGGCGGCAATTCCAGCCAAAGCAAAGAATATAAGTGTGAAATCAAATACCACAGGTTCACTCGGATTGTTTTATGCGATAACACAACAGGGGTTTTTTAAAGATAAGAAACAAAACATATCAAAAGGTTTGCAAATTGATAAAAAATATTTTGATAAAGACGGAAACGAAACCAACCTTGTTAGAGTAGGGGACGAAATCAAAGTTAAAATTACCATCAAAACAACAGACAAAAAATATGTATCAAATATGGTTGTAACGGACTTGTTACCCGGCGGATTAAGTATTGTTCCCGGAAGTTTAAACGGTACATTTGACAGTTTTGATATCAGAGAAGACAGATTGTTAATTTATACATCTGTCGGTTCGGAACCCAAAGAGTTTTCTTATGAAACAAAAGCTGTTGCTTCGGGAAGTTTTGTTTTGCCTGCGGTTGAAGCTTGTCATTTGTACGATTTAAACAGATATGCCGTTTCAAGCGAATCCGTATTTAAAGTAAATCCGCGCAAGTAGAAAACTGATTGATTTTAAGATTTGCTATGTTAAACTTTTTTAAAAAATATGCCAAAAATATTATTGCTTTTATAATAATATGTTCGGTAATTGTTTTAATAATAAGATTTTTCCCGAGACCGAAAATCTTAAATGATTATACTTTTTCAAAATCATTTTTTTCACGTGACGGAAAACTTTTACGTGTTACCGTTTCTTATGATGACAAATACAGGGTTTTTTATCCGTTAAACGAAATACCCGAACAAATTCAACAAGCGGTTTTGCTGTATGAAGATAAGAATTTTTATTTTCATATCGGTATAAATCCTGTTTCTCTTTTAAGAGCAATAAAGACTACTTTTATATTAAAAAACGGAAAACAGGGTGCATCTACAATTACAATGCAAACCGTAAGAATCCTGTACAATTTAAATACCAAGACCGTTGCGGGAAAAATCAAACAGATATTTTTAGCTTTATGGCTTGAAATGAGATATTCCAAAAAAGATATTTTGGAAGCATATTTTAATATAGCACCTTACGGTTATAATATTGAAGGAATAGGTGCCGCTTCTTTAATTTATTTTAATAAAAGGTTACAAGATTTGGAATTGCATGAACAACTTACGCTTGCCGTTATTCCGCAAAATCCGAATATCAGAAGACCGTCCTTAAAAACCGGATTTGAAAAAATGAAAGTTGCAAGAAAGATATTGTACGACAAATGGAAAAAGAAATATCCCGAGTCAAAAAACAAAGAGCATTTTTTTGATATGCCAATGGACATAAAAAGTCCCAAAGAACTTCCGTTTTATGTTCCGCATGTTGTAAATTATTTGAACTCAAAAATAAATAAAAACGAAATTTATACAACCATAGATTTGAAACTTCAAATGTTGTTTGAAGAAAATATAAGAAAATATATAGACAGAAACAGTTCGTTGGGTATAAAAAATGCTTCCGTATTGCTGGTGAACACAAAAACAATGCAGGCGGAAGTTGCCGTCGGGTCTGCCGATTTTTTTAATAACGATATTTTGGGACAAATCGACGGGGTAAGAGCCAAAAGAATGGCCGGTTCCGTATTAAAAACTTTTATTTACGGTTTGGCATTGGAGAACGGACTTATTTGTCCGACAACACTGTTAAAAGATACATTTCATTATTTTTCCATTTATGCACCTGAAAATTCGGACAGACAATTTGCGGGACCTGTTTTTGCGCAGGATGCTTTGGTTAACAGCAGAAACATTCCCGCAATAAAACTTTTGCAGGATATCGGTATAGAAACTTTTTTAAATCTTCTTAAAACCGCCGGCATAACAAAACTTAAATCCGCCGAACATTACGGTGTAAGTGCCGCGATAGGAACCATAGATGTTTCCGTTGAAGAAGTTGCAAAGTTATATTCTTCTTTATTGAACGGAGGGAAAACGGAAGAAATAAAATATGTTACGGATGACAAAAAAGAATCCGATACGGAAAGCGATAAAACAATATTTTCAAAAGAAACGGCATTTATTTTGTTTGATATGTTATCACACAATCCCGCTCCGCAAAATTTTAATATAAAAGATAAATACGGTAATAACATAAAAGTCGCATGGAAAACAGGAACATCTTATTGCTTTAAAGATGCTTGGGCGGCCGGAGCATTCGGAGATTATGTTTTGGTTGTTTGGGTCGGTAATTTCTCGGGGGAAAGTAATTCCAATTTCTGGGGAAGGACTGCAGCCGGAAACCTGTTTTTTGAACTTATAAGAACAGTTGTTCTTAATAAAAAAGATCAAAACTTTTTTTCTCCGGATATGAAAGACTTAAACATAAAAAAAATACATGTTTGTTCCGTTAGCGGAGCTATTGCAAACAAATTTTGCCCGAAGAAAACAGACTGCTATTTTATACCGGAAAAATCTCCTATAAACTTATGTGATATTCACAGAAATATTCTGATAGATAACAAAACAGGTTTAAGAACAAATGTTGAAGTTAAAGGGAAAACTCATTATGAAGTGTATGAGTTTTGGCCGTCGGATATTTTAAGTTTGTTTGAAAAGGCAGGTATAAAGAAAAAACTTCCTCCGAAATATATGCCGAATATAGAACCGGAAGATATATCGGTATCCGGAAATCCGCCGAAAATATTTTTACCGTTGGAAGATGTTATTTATAAAATAGTTCCCGGTGACAAAATAATTCCTTTAAAAGCCGATATTGATGCCGATGCCGATACCGTTTATTGGTTTATTGACGGCAATTTTGCAGGTAACAGTAAGAAAAACGAAACACTTTTTATAACCGCTTTAAGCGGTACACACAATATTATTGCAACAGATGATTTAAACAGATATGCATATTCTTCGTTTACCGTAGAATATTAAGATTAATCGATAAAAATATTGTTAATAAAAAGATAAAAAAGAATATATCCCTAAATAAAATTACATAGTTTGAAACAAACAAATTATCGCAACGATTGCCAAAATTATTCCGATGATATTTACAATGTTTATTTTTTCTTTAAAAACCGCCGTGCCTGTAATTGTGCCGAGCGATATTACACCTAAGTTCATTGCCGCAAAAATCAGTGTGGGGTTATTACTGTATGATTGATGTGCACGGAAATAAAAATAAATGTTACCGAAGTTTAAACATCCCAAAATTATTCCGCCAAATATACTTGCCTTTGTCCACTTTGTTTTTCGTATGATTAAATATGCAAATAATATTATTGCGGACAGAATAAATGTTGCACACAAATTAGTTGCCGTCATTGCTACATTTTTTGATAACTGTTTAAACAATATATCAATTATTCCGTAACCGAACCACACCGCAAGCAACGTCCAAATTGCACCTGTACCGGTTACTTTATTTTTAGGTTTATAAACTAGTGCCGACAGCGAAATTATTGCTAAAATAACCGACAAAATTTTACCCATGGAAAGAATTTCACCGAAAATTAAAAATGATGCCAATATCGGTAAAAATAACGATAATCTTTGTGCCGCATCCGATTTTGCTATACCTGCACGATTAACGCATTCACCCATAATAATAAAAACACTCGGTAACAAAATTCCCAGCGGTAACAGAATTTGCCATTCGGATAATAAAGTATTGAAATTATCACTGAAATTCGGTTTAAATAAAATAAAAGCACTGATTGCAGCTGTTGGATAATTAATAGCTACAGCCTGATCAATTGAAATTTTTTTATTCTTAGATATTTTTAATAATATCGATACGGCTACGCTGCATACGATACTGAATATTAAGTAATACATAGTTTTATATCTCTCTGTTGTAAAATATCAGAACAATTATAAATTATTATTAAATTTAATAAAAGACTGTACACAAGTTTATCGCACAAAAAAACATATAAATTTTATATAATATAAAAGATATATAAAATATATTTTCAAAGGATAAAATAATGGCTGAAATTGCGTTGGTAACCGGAGCAAGCAGAGGTATAGGCGCTGAAATTGCAAAAACACTTGCAAGAGACGGGTTTGATATTTGGTTAAATTACAGATCTAACAGTCAAAAAGCTAACGAAGTAAAACAGGAAATAGAAAAGCTCGGCAGAAAATGTACACTTTTGGAATTTGATGTTACCGACTTTGAAAAAACAAAACAATCGTTGGAACCTATGTTATTAAACAACGAAATTCCTTTTGCAATAATAAACAATGCGGGATTCAGAAGAGACAATCTTCTGGCATGGCTTACACAGGAAGAATGGAAATCGGTAATAAATGTAAATCTCGACGGATTTTTTAATGTTGTAAAACAAATTTTACCTTACATGTTAAACAAAAAAAGAGGCAGAATTGTCAGCATAGCATCCGTTTCAGGTCACATCGGTGTTGCAGGTCAAACGGGATACAGTGCGGCAAAAGCAGGTATCATCGGTGCAAGCAAATCTCTTGCCGCGGAAGTTGCAAAGAAAAATGTTTTGGTTAATGTTGTATCTCCCGGTTTTGTAGAAACGGATATGCTTGAAGGATTACCTATAGATGCTATTCTTAAAACAATACCTTTAAGAAGGTTGGGAAAACCTCAGGATATAGCGGAACTTGTTTCGTTCTTATGTTCTCAAAAAGCCAACTATATTACAGGTCAGGCAATACAAGTTAATGGTGGTATATGTTAAAAAAGTACGATACGGTTATAATCGGCTCCGGAATAAGCGGTTTAACATCGGCAATACTTTGTGCAAAAAGAGGTCTTAAAACAGCCGTTATAGAACAATCATCAAATATAGCACCGTTATTTTCGGGATTTACAAGAAAAGATGTACATTTCGAAACAGGATTCCATTATACATACGGGCTTGGCGACGGCGAAATCGGCGGTTACTATTTCAAAGATTTAGGGTTGGGCATAAAATCAAAATTGTTGAAAAAAGACGGTTACGATAAAATAATTTTTCCTTCCGGTAAAAGTTTTGAAATGGTTTACGGAAGAAACGATTTGGAAAAAAAGTTGATATCCTGTTATCCCGGTGAAGAAAAAGCAATAAAAGAATATTTCGATAAAGTTTATGAATGTTATAACAAGTTACCGTTTTTAAATATACATAAAAACAGTTCTTTTGATATTAATGTTTCGGTTGCAACACAGGAAAGTGTTAAAGATATTTTGGATTACTATTTTAAATCGGACGAATTAAAAGTAATACTTGCCGCGGGTTTCTTTTTGCACGGTACTTCGTTAGACAAAATATCGTTCGGTGAACAGGTTTGTGTTTCGGGCGGTCTTTACGACAGCGCATACAGCATTGTCGGCGGGGGAAGAGCGGTAGTTAATGCATACAAAAAAGTTTTACAGGATTTAAAAGTTGATATATTCTTAAACACTAAAGCATTAAAAATAGATTTAAACGATACAAAAAAAACAGTAAGAACAAAAGACGACGATTTTGAGTGCGATGTTTGTATATCTACAATACATCCGAAACAATTTTTAAATATTGCTCCGGAAAAAGTTTACAGAGAAAGTTATAAATCTCATATACGGGAAAAAGAAGAAACTCCCGGCTTTTTTACGGTTTATGCAAGAAATAACGGTAAGAAAGTTGAAAACACAAACATATTTGCTCTTTCGGATTACAATTTAAATTCTTTTTTCGATTACAACAACGAAAACAAAAGCCTGCATTTGAATTTTTCGGATACCGATCCGCAAGCGGTAAATATAACCTGTTTGGTTCCTTCGGACATAAATTATTGGTCGCAGGATAAAACGGAATATAAGAAACAAAAAGAATATTTTGTTGATATAATAAAAAGAAATCTTAACGATAAGTTAAAAGATACAGCGGAAAATTTGGAGTTTTTGGACAGTTCAAGTCCGTTAACAACAAAAAAGTATGTCGGGTACACAGGGTCTTACGCATTGGAACACGATATGCATAAAATGACATTGTTCCCGATGACAAAAATTAAAGGATTATTCCTTTCGGGACAATCCGTAATTACTACCGGATTTTTGGGAGCAATTATTACGGCTTATGTAATAGATAAAATAATGGAGAAACAAAATGGTTGATTATCACAGAGTAGTTATAACCGGAGCCGGAGCAGTTTCACCTTACGGTGCGGGCGTAGATACACTTGTTGAAAACCTTCTCAATAATGTCGGTGCCGTTCAGTTTATACAGGAATTAAAAGATACACCTTTTATAAACAGTTTTGTTGCATGTAAAGTTCCGGAAATAGATTTTACTTTTATACCCAGACAATACAGAAGATACATGACAAAAATGTCTTTGTATGCCGTTATGGCATGTCAGGAAGCATTGAAAAATGCAAGTATCGAAAAACCTTCCGATGATACCGCTTTATATATCGGTTCTACGATGAGCAGTATAAGTTCATGGTTGGAATTTACAAAGAAATATTTTGATAAAGAGTTGAACATGGTTAAAACTATGGCGGTGTTTCAGGTTTTGAATCATTCACCGTTGGCAAATGTTGCTCAGGCGTTGGATATGAAAGGTCCGGGGTATTTCGTAAGTAATGCTTGTGCTTCAAGTCTTACAAATATCGGTCTTGCTTACCAAATGATAAAAGCGGGTTTTATTAAAAGAGCATTGTGCGGCGGAACGGAAGAATATCATCCTATATTTACAGGCTGTTTTTCAATATTAAATGCCGCAAGTACAAACTTTAACGATAATCCTCAAAAAGCATCAAGACCTTTCGATAAAGACAGGTGCGGTATTGTTTGTTCCGAAGGTTGTGCAATGTTGTATATAGAAAGTTTGGAATCGGCACTGGAAAGAAAAGCAAACATCCTTGCCGAAATCAAAGGATTTGCAACAAACACGGAAACCAAAAATATCGCTCACCCTTCAAGAGACAGTATGCAACAATGTATACAAATGGCATTAAACGATGCAAAACTGAAAACAACGGATATCAATTTGGTAAATGCTCATGCAACAAGCACTGTTGCGGGTGATATAGAAGAAGTTTCCGCAATAGGTAACGTGTTCGGAAAAGATATAAAAGTTAACAGTTTAAAAGGTCATATCGGTCATTCGATGGCTGCTTGTGGAAGTATGGAATTAATTAGTATAATGAAAATGATGTTGAAAAATAAGGTTGCGGGAACATTGAATTTAGACAATATTGACGAACAATGTAACGTTGTAAACCATATAAGAAGTACGCAGGAAATAAAAATTAACAATTTTGTAAAAAACAGTTTTGCATTGGGCGGAACAAATGCAAGTATTGTTATAGGGAGATACAATTAAATGAATAAAGAAGAGATTATTCAAAAAGTAAATGCTGCTTTAATGAAAGAATTTGAAATACCTGAAGAAAAATTGGTTCCTACCGCAACATTTGCGGATATGCAGGTAGATAGTCTTGATGTTGTTGATATGGTAATAACTTTCGAACAGACATTTAAAATAGATATAAGAAACAATTATAAGCCCGGCTCATTTACAAATTTGGGCGGACTTTACGATTTCATAGAAAAACTTATAAACGAAAAAAATAAATGAGTTTTATAAAAGATATTTTTGTAGCGGTCATCGGGTTTATTGCTTTCGGCATATTCGGAATTTGTTTAATATGTTATTATCCGTTTTGTGTTATAAAAAAATTCGAAGAAAATTATGTCAGAAAAGAATTTTATAAGCTTTCAAAGTTTGTGATGACCGTTGTAAAATTTGTCAGTAAAAGTTTTGTTGTTGAATTTAAAGAAAAAAATACAGACGGTCCGTGCGTGGTAGTGGCAAATCACAGTTCGATATTGGATATAGTCGTATTCAGCAGTGTAAACTTCAAAGATGCCGTTTTTTTAAGTAAAGGCTGGCCTACAAGAATTCCCTTAATGAACAAATATTTAAAAGCCGCAGGAAACGTTATTTTCGATGAAAATACTAGTTTCGAAGAATTATGTTCGTTGGTTCAAAAAGCATTCGATAAAAATTTAAAAGTTATAGTTTTTCCGGAAGGAACAAGAAGCGAAGACGGAACCGTTAAAAGGTTTCATAAAGGTGCTTTTTTAATAGCGCAAAAGCTTGGTGTTCCGGTATTACCTGTTTGTGTTAAAGGTTTGGATAAAACAATAAAGAAAAATTCCGTAATAGTAAGATCTTGTGATGTAAAAATAACGGTTTTAGAAAAAATATTTGTACCTGACGAAGAACAAGTGTTGGATATTACAAGAAAAACAAGACAACTCATTGCGGAAGAAATGGAGAAATAAAATGAAAAAAAATATATTTTGTTTGATTTTAGTAGGTTTGTTCATAGTTGGTTGCAGTAGATTGATAAAAATTCAAACCTATGATTTTGATATTAATGAAACTGTTACAAAAGAACAAGTAAAAGATGCAATTCTTACCGGTTGTGAAAATAGGCATTGGATAGCAAAAGAAAAAGATGAAAATACAATTTCAGCAAAATTGTTAACCCATGGTGCAAATGAAGTTTATGTTGATATAGTTTATGATACTTCAAGTTATAAAATTAAATATGTAAATAGTGTAAATTTAAATGCTACGAAAGACAAAATACATAAAGCATATGCCAAATGGATTACATACTTATATAAATCTATAAACGCGGAGTTATTTAAAATAAACTAATGGAAATAGATATAACAAAATTAATGTTGCACAGACCTCCTATGTTGCTTGTAGACAAAGTACTCGAAGTAAACGGTGACTTTGCAAGAACATCTTTTGAAATAAAGCCCGACAACATATTCTTGGATAAAAATAATGTGTTGAAAAGATCCGCACAAATAGAAATAATGGCACAGGCACTTGCGGCATCAAATGCTTTTGACAGTAAACAAAAAAATAAACCCACACAAAAAGGTTTTTTGGTTATGTTAAAAAATATTACTTTTTTTGCGGATGCAAAATGCGGTGATGTGTTGGAATGTCACATAAATATAGTGGATTTTATAGCACAAACACACATTGCACAAGGTAAACTTTTTAACCAAAATGGTACCTTGTTGTGTGAAGGTGAAATAAGAATATATTGTTTTGACTAAAGATGAAACAAATTTTAATTTGTTTAACAATTTTATTATTGTCGGTATCTGCTTATTCTTTCCAAACAGACAACTTTTCAAAAGTAGAAAGTATCAGCAGCGATTTTGTTATGGAAAAACAGTTGTCCATTGCACAAAAACCTTTAATAAGTAAAGGTCACTTCTATTTTAAAAATTCCGGTTTTTTGTATTGGTCTTATGACAGCCCTTTCGTTTCCGGATACTTATTGGAAGATTCTAAAGTGTACTCATGGAAATATATCGGGACCAAGAAAAAAGTTGAAGATATAACAAAACAAACTTATGCTAAAAGAATGGTTGAATTTATCTATATGTTTTTATCTATGGATATGGAAAAAATTTCGAAAGTTTACAATGTACAAGAGTCGGAAAACAGTTTGGAACTTTATCCTAAAAAAAATGTTAAAGGTAACACCTTGGAAAAAATAAAACTTTATTTCGATTTGGAAAATACTATAGTTACAGAAGTGGATATAATAGATAAGTCCGGTGATAACACTATAATAAAGTTTAATAATTCGTTAACAAATACAGATATTCCGTTAAATCTCAGGGATATTATCAGTGAAAAATAAAATTATATTAAGTTTATTTATTTTGTTTTTTTGTGTATCTTTATTTTTGTTTACCAAAATAAAGTATCAGGAAAATATTTTGGTAATGGTTCCTTCAAGTTTAGCTGACCAAATCGAACTGTTACAACAAACTCCGTTTTCAAACAAACTTTTCGTTGTTGTAAGTGCGCCGGATACAGACACCTTAAATTCAGCGGTGGAAACAGTAAAAGATAAACTGAAAGATTGTTCCGGTATTTCCGAAAGTCAAAAAACAGACAAAAATTTTATTTTGTCGTATTATTACAATCTTCCTTACTTGTGGACAGAGCAGGCGGAACAACAAGTTTCAAACTTAATAACAAAAGAAAATTTGCAGGAAACAAGCGAAAATAATGTTATGCTTTTGTTTTCACCTGAAGGTAACTTCTTTAAAGATATCGTTCCTGCTGATCCTGTAGGAATAGTGCCCGTTATACTTGAAAATTTTAAGAAACTTAACTTTGCGGGGCAAAATCTTGATTTTACAAACGGATACTTTACCAACGATAAAAACAATACGGCTTTACTGTTGTACAACACAAACAATAACGAGTTCGACAGATCTCAGGCAGACAAAATAATAAATTACATAAAAGATATCAACGGTTCGTTACCGCAAGATTGCAATGTTTTTTCGTTAGGTGCTGCAAGATACACCCAGGAAAATAACAGTATCATAGTTAACGATGTAAAAAAGATTTTAATAATTTCGATACTGTTAATATTTTTTGTTTTTGTTGTGTTGGTTAAAGATAAATATGCAATATTTGTTTATGCAGTTCCGTTACTTGTTTTAATACCGTCCGCGGCATTTACATTTTTAAAGTTCGGATTTCTGTCCGGTATAACGTTGGGGTTCGGTTCCATACTTATGGGTCTTGCCGTAGATTACAGTGTATATGTTTATTATTCGTTCAAATCTTCAAACAAAGATATAAAAAAATCGGAAATATTAAAAAAAGTTTCAAAACCTATAATATTGAGCGGACTGACATCAATAATGTCGTTCCTTGTTCTGTATTTTTGTGACATAATTTTGTTTAAACAGTTGGCATACTTTGCGGTGTTCGGGTTAATATATGCAGTGCTAATTGCAATATTTTTGGCACCTATTTTCTATAAAGTACAAAACAAACAAACGGTAACAATAAAGTTGCCGGAAAGTATAGACTGTAAATTTTCAATAATTCTTATTATCTTAATTATTTGTTTAGGATTAATAAGTTTAAAGTTTATAAAAACAGACTTTTCGTTGGAATCGTTAAACAGTGTATCGAAACAATGCTTGCAGGACAGAAAAACGTTTGACGAGTTTGTCGGGTACGATACCAATACAAAATCCATGTTGCTTGTTGGCGGGGAAAGTAAAGAAGAAATATTGTCCTTAAGCAACAAAATATCGAATTTCGATATACTTAATTTCGTTCCTTCAAAAGAACAAAAGGAACAAAATCTGAACAGGTGGAAACAGTTTTGGAACAGAGAAAGAATTTCGAAACTAAAAAAAGATATAAACTCTTTTTATAAACAGTACGGTATAGATACAAACATCTTTAATCAATTTTATAACTTTCTTGAAACGGCACAAGGCCCGAAAGATGTTAAAGAATTTGATATTACAACAATGTATAATCCGTTCATAAAATTTAAAGATAAAGAGTATATGATACAT
>ODAJ012181064.1_pt1 | contig 85610 bp, 89 predicted proteins | sample 1539241 | NCBI WGS metagenome assembly ODAJ01 (sample SAMN02144231, study PRJEB22623) | gut metagenome | biome: sheep rumen | host: Ovis aries | place: New Zealand | reverse complement strand
AGACGTGTTTTGTGCCCTGAGGCACAAAACTGGCAGCGCGTTTTACGCGATGCCTTTCCAATAAAATGAAGCATTTTATTGGAAAACAGTGTCAAATAATCATCCGAACATCAAAAAAAGCACCTCTGATCACTCAGAGGTGCTTTTCATTTGCAATGACTTACTCCTCGTCGGTCTCGGGAGCGATGCCGGTAGCCTCTCCGGTAGCGGAGACTTCGTATACCAGCGCGTCCTCGGCGGGAGCTTTGTCCTCGTCCTCCGCAGGATCCTCAGCAACAGGTGCGGGAGCGGGCTCGGACAGAGCGCGGATGGACAGAGAAACCTTGTGCTTCTCTTCATCGATGGCGGTGATCTTCGCGTCGACCACATCGCCGACCGTCAGCACATCACCGGGCTTGCCAATGCGGCGGTTGGCGATCTGGGAGATGTGGATCAGGCCGTCGACACCGGGAACGACCTCGGCGAAGGCGCCGAACTCCATGAGCTTGACGACCTTGACCTGCGCCACATCGCCGACAGAATACTTGGAGGTGAAGACAGTCCAGGGGTTGGCCTCGGGATCCTTGTAGCCGAGAGAGATCTTGTGCTTCTCGCGGTCGAAGTTGATGACGTAGACGTCGATCTCGTCGCCGACGGAAACGACCTCGGAGGGCTGGTGGATGCGGCCCCAGCTCAGCTCGGAGACGTGAACCATGCCGTCAATGCCGCCGATATCGACGAAAGCGCCGTAGCTGGTCAGGGACTTGACGGTGCCGTGATACTTCTTGCCGACCTCGATTTCGTTCCAGATGGCCTCGGTGCGGGCGCGGCGCTCAGCCTGTGCCACACGGCGGATGGAACCGACGACGCGCTTGCGGGCCTTGTTGACCTCAGTGATCTTGAGTCGAACAGTCTTTTTGATGAGCTCGGAGAGATTGGCCTCGCGGGGCAGATCGGTCTGGGAGGCGGGAACAAACACGCGCACACCCTTCACGCTCACGACAATACCGCCCTTGTTCTCTTCGGTGACAACACCCTCAAGAATAGTGCCGTCTTCGGCAGCGGCTTCCACGTCGTTCCAGCTCTTGGCAGCGTCGAGACGCTTCTTGCTCAGCTGAGCGGTTCCCTCGACATCATTGACGCGAACGACAACGGCTTCGATCTCGTCACCGACCTTCACAGCATCCTCAACCTTAATGCCGTCGTCCGTGAACTCGGACGTGGGAATAAAGCCGGAATACTTGGTGCCCAGGTCAACACTGATTTCAGTGCCGGTAATGGCGACGACAACGCCCTTCACCTTATCTCCGTTATATATTGTTTTGAGAGTCTCCTCCAGCATTTCGTCGAAGGAAAGTTCCTTCTGCTCGGGAGCTTCTTCAACTTTGATTTCATTCAGTTCGTCCATTTTGTTTCTTACCTCCTTAATTATCCATGCGGGCGTTGAAGCCCCGGCTGTCAGCCCCACAGTCTCACAGTCATCCAGCACCGCGCAATCCAACTCGTCCGCTGACTCGATAAACTGCACCCGGGCGCAATGCTCGGAGCAGAGTTCGGCCAGATGGACACTGTTGGCGCTGTGCCTGCCGCCGATGACAACCATGGCGTCGCAGCGGGATGCCAATTCCTCCGCCTCTTTTTGCCGCATAGACGTAGCAGAGCATATTGTATCAGATATTTTTAGATTTGTACATCTTTTTTTTATTATTTTACTGCAATTCGTGAAATTATTTTGCGTTTGTGTCGTTTGGACGACCATAGTTACCGGTTTATCCCAAATGCTGGGCGTCTTATCCAGCCATTCTTCCAGTTCTTTCCCGTTTTCAAAGACCGCGCAGTCGCCGCACCAGCCGCAAATACCCTCCACCTCCGGGTGATGGCGCATCCCGATGATGACAACAAAGCGTCCTTCGTCTGAAGCGCGGCGCACGATAGTGTGGATGGCTTTGACCTTTGGACAGGTCGCATCGACGACTCTGGCGCCGATCTCATCGAGTCGACTCAAAACCCGTTCTGGGACGCCATGGGCGCGGATGAGCACCGTCTCCCCTGCTGCCGCCTCCTCCGGATCATGGATGACACGCAGGCCGCGGGAGGCCATTTCCTGTACGACCTGCTCGTTATGGATCAGTTCGCCGAGGCTTGCAGCCGTTACGCTCTCGGAGAGAAGCTGATCGGCAAGCTCTACCGAGCGCTTGACGCCAAAGCAAAAACCGGCGCTCTCGGCAAGTATCAGCCGCTTCATGCTATGATGCCGAGCCTTTCCCCGATGATGTGGCAAAGCGCTTCGAAGCTCTGCTCAAAATCAAGCTCGGTGGTATCCAGCAGCACCGCATCATCCGCACGGCGCAGCGGCGCCTCCTTACGGTGCGTATCCTGGTCGTCGCGGAGGATAATGTCTTTGAGCACCTCATCAAAGGACGTCTCGACGCCTTTGGCCTGCAGCTCCAGCATCCGGCGATGGGCTCTGGCCTCCGCACTGGCAGTCAGATAGATTTTAAGATCCGCATCCGGCAGAACGACAGTGCCGATATCGCGCCCGTCCATGATGACGCTGTGCTCCCGCGCCATTTTCCTCTGCATTTCGAGCAGAAAAGCACGTACAGCGGCATGAGCGGAAACATTGGAGGCGCAGATGGAGATTTCCGGCAGACGGATCTCCGCGGAGACGTCCTCCTCGCCGAGCAGCATTCTCTGCTCGCCCGCTTCGTTATAGATCATGCGGATGGATAGCGACGGCAAAAGTGCCTCCACTGCAGCGGCGTCGCGAGTGTTGATACCGGCGCGGTGAGCGGCGAGGCCGACACAGCGATAGATCGCGCCGGTGTCGACATAAATCAGTCCAAAATGCGCTGCTGCCCGACGGGCCAGGCTGCTCTTCCCCGCGCCGGAGGGGCCGTCGATCGCGATGGCAAAGTGTCTGTTCATGTTTCATTCTCCTCTTTCAAAATCGCAAGTCCAGCCGTCCGGGCGGTCGCCCAGGCGATCTGCAGATTAAAACCGCCGGTATAAGCGTCCAGATCAAGCACCTCCCCGGCAAAATACAGTCCGGGCAGGAGCTTGGACTCCATGGTGCGGGGATTGACTTCCTTCAAATTGACTCCTCCGGCCGTAACGATCGCTTCGTCGATCGGGCGCTTTCCACTGACAGCGACAGGAAAAGCCTTCAGCAGGCGCAGCAGACGCTGGCGCTGTTCCCTGGTGATGTCGTGAACCTTCGTTTCCTCCGGGATGCCGGAGAGTCGGACAAGAACAGGGATCATGCTCTGACCGGCAAGATCGACAAGCGCATTCTTATATTCTCGGTTGGCGTACTTTTCAAAGTCGCGCAGCAGGCGCGCGTCGAGCTTCTTTTCGTCAAGGCCGGGCTTGAGGTCGATCTCCAGACGATATCGGCGCGTATCCATGTGGCGCATATGCGCGCTGGCTGACAGAACCAACGGCCCGGAAACACCAAAATGCGTAAAGAGCATTTCACCAAGCTCACGGTAAATGAGCTTATCGTCTTCAAAAGCGGAGAGCGTGACATTTTTCAGCGCAAATCCCTGCATCTCGGCACAGTAGCCGTCCGGGCTTTCCAGCGCCACGAGCGAAGCCTGCGGCGGTGTGAGGGTATGCCCGAAACTCCTTGCAAAGCGGTATCCGTCTCCGTTCGAGCCGGTCAGCGGATAAGAAAGACCGCCGGTACAGACCGCTGCAGCGCGGCAGTGGATTGTTCCCTCTTCTGTCACTACACCGTCGGCGCGTCCGTCCCGGGCGACGATAGCCCTGGCTTTTGTGCGGAAAAACTGCACGCCATGGCTGCGGCATTCACGCAGCAGCGTCTCCGCAACATCGTTTGCGTTGTCCGAGGCTGGAAACACCCTGTTGCCGCGTTCGGTTTTCAGCTTCAGTCCGTGTTCCTCAAACCAGATCATCACATCCGCGGGAGAAAACCGGCTCAGTGCGCTGTACAGAAAACGTCCGTCGCCAGGCATGTTGGTCAGAACAGTCTTCACGTCGCAGTTGTTCGTGAGATTGCAGCGCCCTTTGCCGGTGATGCGCAGCTTTCGCCCGAGCTTTTCGTTTGGATCGAGAACAATAACGCGCAGACCGCGACCGGAGGCCGTCGCGGCAAGCATCAAGCCTGCCGCACCGCCGCCGATCACGACCAGATCGGTATCCATGGTTCCGCATTCATTCATATATGTAATTCCTTCAGTCAAAGGCCCTGATTTCATCCTCGGTCAGATAGCGCCACTTGCCGGATGGCAGTTCACCCAGGCGCAGCGGTCCCTCGCTGACGCGCATCAAACGGGTCACGCGCAATCCGACCGTCTCGCACATCTTTCTCACCTGACGGTTACGACCCTCATGGATCGTGACGGAAAGCAGCGCACCACGCGCGCCGATGCGCCGCAGCAGCTGCACCTTCGCCGGATGAATTGCATAGCCGTCGATGCTCATCGGCTGCGAAAGGCGCTGTACGGCAGAATCCAGATCGTCTCCCGTGACCCAGGTGTGATAACATTTGCTGACCTCGTGGGACGGATGCATCAGACGATTGGCAAAATCGCCGTCATTTGTCATCAGCAGCAATCCCTCGGAATCAAGGTCGAGCCGCCCGACCGGAAACACTCTTTCTCCGGCGTCTTTAACAAGATCTGCCACGCTTTTGCGGCCCTTTTCGTCGCTCATTGTTGTCACGACTCCCCGCGGCTTGTGCAGCATCAGATAGACTCTGCGTTCACGAGTCTCAACTTGTTTTCCGTCCACAAGGATGTTATCCCGATCGGGATCGGCGATTTCTCCAATTGAAGCGGTCGCTCCATTGAGCAGGACGCGGCCATCACGGATCGCATCCTCAGCGGCACGGCGGGACATCAGCCCCGCCGCCGCAATAATTTTTTGCAGTCTTTCTGCCATAATTCACCTATTGATTCGGATAATCATCCAGGTAGACCAGCGGGATTTCACAGAGGAGCCGGTCATCCAGATACAAAGTCATGCGCCCGGCTGCTGATCCGCGGGAGACAGGCGCGAACACATAAAAGGGCAGCTCCGTGCGCACCGTGATATCACGTCCACGCGGAACAAGGACAGCTTCTTCCCACTCAGGGATCGCAACCGCGGCGGATTGCGTTCCGCAAAGCAGCGGGATATCAAAAGAAACACGCTCTCTGTCAATCCGCTGTATCAGAAAGTGTGAAAAGCCCCAGTCATAAAGCGCCATCTGATCGGTCCAATCATCCGGGTCCTTCAGTGTGACGCAGATGAGTCGCAGCCCATCGCGCTCGGCGCAGCTGACCAGGCAGCGCCCGGCCAGCTCGGTATATCCGGTTTTACCGCCGATGCAGCCCGGATAACGAGTCAGGAGTTTATTGTGATTCAAAAACGTCTGCCCACCAACAACAGCCTTTTGCAGGCCAAGGAGCGACGAAAGCGTCTCGTCATGCATCGCCTCGCGCATCAGCAGTGCCAGATCACGAGCCGTGGAATAATGCTCCGGCTCAGTGAGTCCGTGCGGATTCAGGAAATGGCTGTCATGCATCCCCAGAAGCTCCGCCTTCCGGTTCATCTTCTCGGAAAAAGAAGCGATATCCCCCGAGCAAAAGCAGGCCAGGGCGACGGCGGCATCGTTGCCGGAGGCCAGCAGGAGCCCGGTCAGCAATTCCCGGACAGAATATCTCTCCCCCGGCCGGAGGTACATGGAGCTTCCCTCCACGCCGCAATACTCCGGCAGGATTTCCACCGGATCGTCGAGCCCGCAGCTCTCGACGACAACAAGGGCCGTCATCAGCTTTGTCGTGCTTGCGATCGGCAGCTTCTGCGCAGCGTTTTGCTCATAGAGGTATTCCCCGCTCTCTGCCATCAGCACCGCGCTGAGCGCATGAACAGACGGTCGATCATCGGTCTCTTCAATCGGGGAAAAGGCGGAAACGGGAAGCAGCGCGGCAAGCAGCAGGGAAATCAAATGTCTCAAAATAAGCACCACCCTTTCTATATTTCGGGCAGTGCTTATTATGAACCGATGGAGAGGCTTTTATTTGTCCTCGTTCTGCTTGTTGATAAAGCTCTCGACGCGATCAATCACCTGCGGTACAAGATCAATGATACGGTCAACGGTCGTATTCGCAGCGGGCAGGATGTTGATCATGCGGACATTGCCCTCCTTGATAACAAGAAAGCCGATCGGGTCAATTTTGACGCCGGTCGCGTTCCCGCCGCCGTAGGGTCGGTTTTCGCCGCCTTTTTTGTTGCTGAATTCCACGCCGCCGCCGCCAAAGCCGACGCTGATGCGGGAAACCGGAACGAGGGTGATGCCGTCCGGCGTAAAAATGGGATCACCAACGACCGTATCGACCTTGAGAATGTTTCTCACATTCTCCATCGTGCTTTCCATCAGTTCACCGATCGGGTTTTTGTTCTCCATTTGAGTCCATCCTTTCCTCTGGCTTAATATCTGTATCCGTGGTGTTCTCTGTATGTTCCGCGTCCGGCGCCGACTTTGCGGCAGCCTTCGCTTCTTTCCTCTGACGGAGCTTACTCTTGATAACGCCCTTTGCACCGACGAAAGCGACCGTCAGCACAAAGCCGACAATCTGCCCGATGCGGATACTCAGGCCAAGACCGAAGTCAATCGACAGCGCATCGGCGGTAAAGTCGATCTCTGTCCGCACATCCTCGCTTTTGACGTAAAAGCCCCGGCGGGCCAGGGGCAGCAGAATCGAAAGCGCCTCGTTCAGATAGCCGTAAGTCATCGCCGTGTCATAGGGGTCCTTCCCGGCCACAAGGACGTTCAGCTTGAAGCGATCGACGCGGAAACGGCGCGGGAAGCGAACGAAGTGATGCAGAATCCCTTTGACGAGATCAAAGAGCTCCTCTTTCGTCATGCCGAGCGGCAGACCTTTTTTGGTCTTCTGTTCTCCCTCACCTTCGGACGGCGTTTTCTTCTCTTTCTTTTTCTTCTTCGGTTGTTTTTCTTTTTTGGGTTTCGGTTCGCCCTTGTCCTGCTTTGGGAGCAGCTGCAGCAGCACCCCGGCCACCTTGGCTGAAAGACTGAATTCTCCGCCCTCGTAGGAGATGTCCGCGCCGACGCGGATCATGTTGAAGCCCACGAGAAGAAGGACAATGACGCCCAATATGATCCATCCGACCAAGACATCACCCCCGTCAGGCTATTTGCTATTCGTTGATTTCCTCCAGTACCATCTGGCCGTCCTGCGCGTTCTGCAGCGTGTCGATCTGCTGCTGCAGCTTTTCCACGCCCTCGCTCTGCGTCATATCCGGCAGCGCAGGCAGTTCGTCGAGAGACCGGATACCCATTGTCCGCAGGAACTGATCCGTCGTGCGAAACAGCGACGGGCGCCCCGGAACATCAAGCCGTCCGCATGCTTCGATCAGCCCACGCTCCGTGAGCATGCCGACCGTATAGGAGCTGTCCACACCGCGCACCTGGTCGATATAAGCGCGTGTCACAGGCTGAAAATACGCGACAACAGCAAGCGTTTCCAGTGCGGGCTGAGAGAGCATCGGCGGCTTTCGCTGCTCCAGCGCTTTGACGATAACCGGCGCGTATTCCGGCGAGGAGCACATCTGCAGCTTATCTCCGAGATGAAGCACGCGGATGCCCCGCTGCTCACGATCATAAGTTTCGGCCAGCTCCGCGGCTGCAAGACTCACATCCTCCTCGGCCACACCGAGCACAAGGGAAAGCCGAGCCACCGGTACCGGCTCGCCGGAGGCAAAAAGCACTGCCTCAATGGCAGATTTCAAATCAATCATTATTCTTCGATCCGTTCCAGAATTTCATCCACATCGCCGCCGGAAAACTCGACGGTATAATCTTCGTCGCCGCGGATGAGTTTTATACTCCCCATGCTGCACAGCTCAAGAATGGAGAGAAAAGTGGCTACGACCTCCGAGCGGCTGGCGCAGGCAAGGTAGAGGCTTCGAAGCGAGCTTGTCCGCTGCCTCAGGTGCGTCAGGATCTGGCGGCTTTTGTCGCGCACGGAATAGGTAATGCGCTGCGGGATCGCATGGCTCAGCAGATCATTTTCCGGTGTTTTGACGCCTCGGGAGTAGATCGACAGCATGGCCCGCAGAAGATCGACCGGCTCGTGCCTGTATTCATAGGTTCGCGCGGCCCTCGGAAGCGGCTCCGGCAGCTTGGAGAAGTACAGTAAGCCGAGTTCGGAAGCAGCCTTCAGCTCCGGCGTCACCTGTTTAAGCGCCTCATATACATCCTTGCTTTTCAGCTGCTCCAGAGAAGCCTTCAGCAGCTCCAGCTCGGAGACCTCTTCCTCATCGCCTGTCAGAAGGGTCTTGGTTTTGATATACAGCAGATGGGAAGCCATCTGCACAAATTCGCTCGCGATCTCCAGATCCATCCGCTGCATCTCGTCAAGATATGCCAGATACTGGTCAAGGATCTCGGCAATTTTAATGTCGCGGATCTCGATTTTATTTTTCTGCAGGAGCATCAGGATCAGGCTGAGCGGCCCCTCAAAGTCCTGCAGCTCGTTTTTTTCGTGGACGATACCTTCCAGAAAAAAGTTAGGATTTTCCATTCAATTCACACTGCAAAGAGAGATTTTGCCAGTTGATAACCCCAGAAAAACAGGGCGGTAAACCAGTCGAAGACCGTACCGATAATATTGCTGAGAAAGCTTCCTGTCACCCCTGTATAGGCCAGAACGACCAGAAGGATCATTCCGTAGCGCTCATAGCGCATCAGCTTCATATAGGCCTCGTCCGGGATCAGCGAAAAAAGAACCTTAGAGCCGTCGAGCGGCGGGATCGGCAGCAGGTTGAACAGGGCCAGACCGAGACTGAGATACGCGGTCAGATACAAAAGCTCAAGCGCGATCCCCGCGGCCATTCCGCCGCCATTGAGAAGCGGCGTCAGCAAACCCATCAGGAAAAGCGCAACTGCTGTGATGATAAAGTTGCTCACAGGCCCGGCCAGCGCGGTGATCGCCATGCCGCGCTTGGGATGTTCAAAGTAACGCATATCGACCGGCACAGGCTTGGCCCAGCCGACATGTGCAATCACTAACATCAGAAAGCCAAAAATATCCAGATGTTTGATGGGATTGAGTGTCAGGCGCCCGGCGTTCTTCGCCGTCGGGTCCCCCAGCCGGTAGGCCACATAGCCGTGGCTGAGCTCGTGCAGGGTAATACAGACGAGTGCAGGCACCGCACTGAGCAAAATCTCCAGCAGCGGTGTAAAATCAAATCCGTTTAGTATTTCCTGCCATGTATTCATCCGATTTTACCCCCAATATATTGGTAGTTTACCAAAATTTAATCAGAAATACAATAGCAGGATGAAAAAATCATCCTGCTATTGTACATGATTACAGCAATTTCACGATTTCCGCCATCAGCGCATCGCGTCCGTTGCCTTTTTCGGCAGAAAACGGGATCAGCAGCTGATCCTCAGGCAGAGACAGCGTTTCGCGGATCAGACGAAGGTTTCCTTCGACCTCGCTCTTTTTGAGTTTGTCGAGCTTATTGGCTACGACGACGAAGCGGCAGCCGGAATTCTGAAACCACCCAGCCATCGTCACATCGTCCGACGTCGGCTTATGACGCGCATCCACAATCATTACCCCAAGGGAAATCAAACCCGACTCGGAAAAGAAATCCTCCATCAGCATGCCCCAGCGGTCACGCTCAGACTGTGAAACCTTGGCGTAGCCGTAACCGGGCAAATCAACAAAATAAAGCTTCTCGTCGATGAAGAAATAATTGACGTGGACGGTCTTTCCGGGTGAAGCGCCGACGCGGGCAAAATTTTTACGGTTTATTAGGCGATTGATTACCGAGGACTTGCCGACATTCGATTTTCCTGCAAAGACGACCGAAGGGAGCGAGGTGCGGATAAACTGCTTTGGGGAAGCGGCGGATTTGATAAATTCCGCGCGGTTGACGTTCAAAGTCTGCATGATCCACCTAAATTCTGACAGGGAGGCGAGCCTCGACCGCAAGCGGGAGGAATTCCGCGGCGCTGTCAAGGGGCTGACGCACCAGCGCAACGTCCAGGATCTTATCCACATGATCGGTGCTGACAAAATGAAGTCCCTGCCGCACGGACTGGTCGATCTCCGCAAGGTCGGCCACGTTTTCTTCCGGAATGATCACTGTGTGGATCCCCGCGCGCAGAGCCGCCATCGTTTTTTCGCGCAGGCCGCCGATCGGCAGAACACGGCCGCGCAGCGTGATCTCGCCCGTCATGGCCACGTCATGCCGCACCGGCGTTCCGGTCAGCGCGGAAATCAGCGCCACGGTCACGGTAATACCGGCAGACGGGCCGTCCTTCGGAACAGCGCCCTCCGGGAAATGAATGTGGATATCTTTGCTCTTATAAAACTCCGGGTCGATGCCGAGCTTGTCCGCACGGCTGCGGATATAGCTGAGCGCGGCATGGGCAGATTCTTTCATCACATCGCCGAGATTGCCGGTCAGCTCCAGTTTGCCGCTGCCTTCAAGCACCGCGACCTCCACATCGAGCACTTCCCCGCCGACACTGGTGTACGCGAGACCGCGTACAAGTCCGATCTCGTCGCGCTCGCGACGCTCGTCATGCTTATAACGGGCCGGGCCGAGCAGCTCCTCGAGCTGTTCCGGCTTGACCGTCATGCTGCGGCACTTTCCCTCCGCGATCCGGCCGGCTGTCTTGCGGCAGAGGGAGGCCAGCTCCCGTTCCAGACGGCGGACGCCGGATTCGCGCGTATATGTGGCTATGATCTCCCGCAGCGTCTCGTCGCCGACGCGCAGCTGGTTTGCCTTCAGGCCGTGCTTTTTCCGCTGCTTCGGGAAGAGATGCCGTTTGGCGATCTGCAGCTTTTCTTCGTCGGTGTAGCTGCCAAGCTCGATGACCTCCATGCGGTCAAGAAGCGGGCGAGGGATCGTATCCATCGTGTTTGCGGTGGTGATAAAGAATACTTCAGAAAGATCAAAGGGAATTTCCAGAAAATGATCGCGGAAGCTGTGATTCTGTTCACCGTCGAGCACCTCCAGCAGCGCTGCAGAAGGATCGCCGCGGTAATCGGAGCCGAGCTTGTCGATCTCGTCGAGCACCATCAGCGGATTGCAGCTGCCCGCCTGGGAGATCCCGTTCATAATGCGGCCGGGCATCGAGCCGATATAGGTCTTGCGGTGGCCGCGAATCTCAGCTTCGTCATGCACGCCGCCGAGAGAGAGGCGCACAGGTTTGCGGTTAGTGGCTCGCGCAATGCTCATTGCAATACTGGTCTTACCAGTACCCGGAGGGCCGACCAGGCAGAGGAGCCCGCCCTTGAGCTCCGGAGAGAGCTTGCGAACGGCCAGATACTCAAGGATGCGTTCCTTGACCTTTTCAAGGCCGAAATGGTCCTCATCGAGTACCTTTCTGGCCTTCTCGATATCCAGCGTTTCCTTGGTCTTAACGCCCCAGGGAAGCTCCAGCACCGTGTCGAGATAGCCGCGAAGTACGGCAGACTCCGAAGAGCCGAAGGGCTGCTTCTGCAGCCTTGAAAGCTCCTTCATCAGTTTTTCACGCACTTCCCTGCCGGCTGGCAGCGCCTCGATCCTCCGGCGGTATTCACCGAAATCGTCGCTGCTGAGATCATCACCCAGCTCGGACTGGATGATCTTCATTTCCTCACGCAGATAGTATTCGCGCTGGTTGCGCTCCATGGCCTCCTGGGTGGCCTCGTTGAGCTCCTGTTCGATGCTGAGGATCTGCAGCTCGCTGCCGAGCAGCCTGCCCAGCTGCATCAAGCGGCGGCTGAGGCTGCGCTCCTCCAGCAGCTCCTGGCGAACCGAGATATTGACACGAATATTCTGCGCTATGTAATAGGTCACATAGTCAGCGTCGGGATTGGCAAGGACATTCAGCAGCTGCTCATTCATCATATCCTGATTCATGTGCAGATACTCGTTGAAGAGCGTCAGGCAGTTGCGCAGCAGCGCCTCGCGCCTCGGCGCGCTGATGCGCTCCGGACGATCGTCAAAAGGCTCCAGCACTGCGGAATAACCGCTGCTGTCCGTATCCATGCTGATGGCGCGGGCGCGATACAGGCCTTCGACCATCAGGCGGCAGCCGCCGTGACCGCCGCGCAGCTGCTGGCGGATGCGACAGACCGTACCGACACTGTAGATGTCCTTTTCCAGCGGCACATCGACAGAGATATCCTTCTGCGCGGAAAGGAAAATCAGATGATCACCGCGATTGGCGTTGTTGATTGCCGCCAGAGACGCCGGACGCTCCACATCGAAGGTCAACAGCATCTGCGGAAAGACGATCAAGCCGCGCAGCGGCAGCAAAGGCATTGTTTTCGGTTCATGTTTTGTCGTTTGGTTCATGGGTCGGCTCCTTTCACAGAGCGGAAACAATTACTGGTTGCTGTGTTCAATCACGGGCTTGCTCTCGCCCCGGACGCAGTCTGCGGTAATGGTGACCTTTTTGACAGTCGGGTCGGAGGGCACGGTATACATGACGTCGGTCATGACCGATTCCATGACGCTGCGCAATCCGCGCGCGCCGATCTTGCGCTCGATCGCGCGGTCGGCCACCGCCTCCAGCGCCTCGGGCTCAAATGCGAGTTCAACCCCGTCGAAGCTCATCAGCGCCTGGTACTGCTTGGTCATGGCGTTTTTCGGCTCGGTCAGGATGCGTACAAGATCGTCGCGATTGAGAGAATCGAGCGAAGCCACTACAGGCAGTCTGCCGATCAGCTCAGGAATGATGCCGAATTTCAGCAGGTCGTGCTGCTGCACCTGTGCGAGGATCTGCCCGACGTCGCGCTCTGCGCTGCTGGTGATTTCCGCGCCAAAACCCATGGTTTTTTTGTCGGTACGCTTCTCGATGATCTTATCCAGCCCGTCGAAGGCGCCGCCGCAGATGAAGAGGATGTTGCTGGTGTCCACATGGATAAACTCCTGATGCGGATGCTTGCGGCCGCCCTGCGGCGGAACATTGGCGATCGTCCCCTCCAGGAGCTTGAGGAGCGCCTGCTGCACGCCCTCGCCGGATACGTCGCGCGTGATAGAGGTATTTTCACTCTTGCGGGCGATCTTGTCGATCTCGTCGATATAAATGATGCCGCGCTGGGCGCGCTCCACATCAAAATCGGCCGCCTGGAGCAGCTTAAGGATGACGTTTTCGACGTCTTCCCCCACATAACCGGCCTCGGTCAGCGTGGTCGCGTCGGCAATGGCAAAGGGAACGTCCAGCATCTTCGCCATGGTCTGTGCAAAAAGAGTCTTGCCGCTGCCGGTCGGTCCGATGAGCAGAATGTTGCTCTTCTGCAGCTCCACCTCATCCTTGCCGCCTCCGCGAAGAATGCGCTTATAATGATTATAAACAGCCACGGCCAGCACGACCTTGGCTCGATCCTGTCCGATCACATACTCGTCAAGCCTTGCCTTGATCTGAGCCGGCTTCGGCAGCTTCTCAAACACCAGCGGAAGGCCGTCATATCCCTCGACCTTCGGATTGAGCTCCGGATCATCCTCGATGATGTTCATGCACATACGCACACATTCGTCGCAAATATAGCTGCCGTTTCCGGCGATCAGGCGATTGACCAGAGACTGAGGCTTTCCGCAAAAGGAACAGCGGATGCTTCTTCTGCCTTCATTACTTGCCATGTTCTTCTCCCATAATAAAGATTGCTTATGCCGTAAACGCGAGGAGGGCCATGGCCCACCCCGCGCTCCGTAAATCGTATTCTGTTAACAGACTCAGCGCTTGTAGATCACCTTGTCGATCAGTCCGTAGGCCTGCGCCTCCTCAGCGGTCATGAAGTGGTCGCGCTCGCAGTCGCGCTCGACCTCTTCGATGCTCTTGCCGGTGTTGCCTGCGAGGATCTGGTTGAGACGGTTCTTGATCTTCAAAATCTGCTCAGCCTGGATCTGGATGTCGGTGCACTGGCCGCGGCTGCCGCCGGAGGGCTGGTGGATCATGATCTCGGCGTTCGGCAGCGCAATGCGCTTGCCCTTGGCGCCGGAGGACAGCAGAAAAGCGCCCATGGAGGCCGCCATGCCCACGCAGATGGTGGAAACGTCAGGCTTGATGTACTGCATCGTGTCATAGATGGCCAGACCGCTCGTCACGCTGCCGCCGGGGCTGTTGATGTAGAACTGGATATCCTTATCCGGGTCCTGCGCTTCGAGGTACAGCAGCTGCGCCACGATCAGGCTTGCGGTGGTGTCGTTGACTTCCTCGCTGAGCATGATGATACGGTCATTCAGCAGGCGGGAAAAAATATCATAAGAGCGCTCGCCGCGGCTGGTCTGTTCAACTACATAAGGGACTAAACTCATTGTATGAAACTCTCCTTTACAATATCAGCAACTCTCAGAGAGCATATCCCTTCGCAGGGAAAAATATACCGGTTTACTCCTGCTCGGGAGCCTTGGCGACGGCGCTGGTAACGATGAGCTCCGTAGCCTTGTCCTTCTTCTTCTCGGCTGCAATGTAATCCATACCGAAGTACTTCTCGACCTCTTCGGGCTTGGCACCGATGCTATCGGCGATCTTGGCGAGATAGTCGCGGTTCTCTTCCTCGGTGGTCTCGATCTTCTCTGCCTCGATCACGGCCTCGAGCAGCAGATCATTGCGGACCTGGAACTCGGCGGCGGGACGGATGGTGTTGTTGATCATCGCGTCGTCCACACCCATCATCTGCTTGATCTGATCAAGGGACATATCGCGGGTGTTCATGCCGAAATTCGCAGCATAGTTGCGAAGGATCTCCTCGGTCTTGTCAGCGATCATCGCGTTGGGGATCGTCACGGTAAGGTTCTCGGCGGCCTGTCTCATGACCTCGGAGCGGAAATCACCCTCGGCCTTATCGGCGGCCTTCTTCTCCAGCTCCTCACGAAGGCTGGCCTTGTAGGCGTCAAGCGTGTCGAATTCGGACACGTCCTGCGCAAAGTCGTCGTCGAGCTCGGGAAGCTCGGAGACCGTCAGATCATTGAGCTTGACCTTGAACACAACATCCTTGCCGGCCAGATTTTCCACATAGTCCTCGGGGAAGGTGATGTTGATGTCCTTCTCCTCGCCGACCTTCATGCCGACGATCTGTTCCTCGAAGCCGGGAACAAAGGAACCGGAGCCAAGCTCCAGAGAATAATTCTCAGCCTTGCCGCCGTCAAAACGCTCGCCGTTGAGGAAGCCATCGAAGTCGATCTTCGCGGTGTCGCCCATCTGCGCCTCGCGGTCGTCCACGCTGACCTGGCGGGCGTTGCGCTTGCGGACGCTCTCGAGCTCCTTGTCCACGTCCTCGTCGCTGATCGCGACGACGGGCTTGACAGCCTCAAGGCCCTTGTACTGGCCGAGAGTCACAACGGGATAGAGCTCAACACTGAAGGTGTAGACGACGGTGCGATCCTCGGTCACCTCGACGTTGGTGATGCTCGGTGCGCCGACGACGCGCAGCTCATTCTCGGTCACGCCCAGCTCATATGCCTTGGGAGCGAGATCGTCCATGGCGTCCTGATAAAAGACCTCATGGCCGTACATGCCCTCGATCACCTGACGGGGAGCCTTGCCCTTGCGGAAGCCCGGGATATATATCTGAGATTTGTTCTTCAGGTAAGCGGCCTGAACAGCGGCTTCAAACTCCGCCTTGTCGGTCTCTACCGTGAAAACAGCGGTATTATTTTCATTTTTCTCTACGTTCTTGACGATCATGGTTGATCTCCTTCCTCTTTATGTGCATAGAAAGCTTATGTACTATATCAGATTCCGCCGGTAAAATCAATGACTTTTTCTTGAATAATCGCTCAATCCAGGATTTTTACCGGGGTAAAATTCACGTGATCAGCGGAAAGCAGGCGGTATTCCGTACCGTCACGCCAGCCGTTGAAGGACAGCCGGCAGCCTTTGCCGTGGATATGCCCGTAGCAGCAGAGCCTGACCTCATAGTCCCTGAGTAGCGAGAGGATTTCCGGGCACTCATATTTCTGATAAATCGGCGGATAGTGAAGAAATACCAGCTTTTCCCTGTCCCCCGCCGCCTTCAGCGAGGTCTCAAGCCGCCCGATCTCCCGCAGCATGATCTTCTTGTCATGCTCGCCGCCGGTCTCCTCCTCATAGAACCAGCCGCGCGTACCGCACAGGGCGATGTCTTTATAAAAAAAGCAATTATTGTGCAAAATATCGAGCGATTCCATGCTGTTTTCCGCGAAGAAGCGCTTGGCCTTCGCAGCAGTGCTCCACCAGTAGTCGTGGTTTCCCTTGAGGATCAGCTTTTTGCCCGGAAGACGGTCGATAAAGAGGAAATCCTCTTTCGCCTCTTCCAGGCTCATGCCCCAGCTTAAATCGCCGCATAAAACAGTGAGATCCTCGTCACCCACGCAGGAAAAGCCCTGCAGGAGCTTTTCGGCGTGGTTTTTCCACACATCGCCGAACACATCCATGGGCTTGTTCGAGGCAAAGGAAAGATGAAGATCTCCGATCGCATATAAAGACATAAGTGAAATCCGTTTCTGTGAATAATTCGCCGGAATGAACAAAAACTAACAGCGTCAAAAAGCAACAGGAGGCTGTAAAAATGAGTGAAAAGAAGCACGGCGAGATCCTGCCGGGCGTCGGCTGCGACGTGACCGCCTGCAAGTTCAACACCATCGACTGCCGCTGCAGCGCGGCACGCATCAGTGTGCAGAACGAAAAGGCCAGCACCAAGGGCGAGACCTATTGCTCGACCTTCTGTCCCCGCGGCACCTGCTGACGCGCTCCCGGCAATCAGCCGGGGTACATATCATGAGAACGCGTTTTCAATGTGATTGATCCTTGGAAAGCGCGTCTCCGGGCCGTCGGGCGCATATATCTCGATCACGTCGAAGCGCGGCTGCAGTTCGGTTTCATGACTGGAGAGATACAGGGAAGCGGCGGACAGAATCCTCTGCTGCTTGGCGGAGGTAACAAATTCCCGCGCCTCACCGTGACTTGCATCCCGCCTTGTTTTGACCTCGATAAAGGCCAGGATGCCGCGGCGGCTCGCAATCAGGTCAATTTCCCCGAAGCGGCAGGAATAATTGCGATCCACGATCTTCCAGCCGCGCAGCTGCAGATACTGTGCCGCGCGCTCCTCACCCCAGCGGCCGGACCGGTTGTCTTTCATCAGTGCATCTTCCTCAGAAAGCTCGGGCGGTGAACAGGCGACGGCCCATATTCGCGCAGCGCTTCATAATGCAGTGCCGTACCGTAACCCTTGTGCTGTTCAAAATGATACTGTGGATATTCCTCGGCAAGCTGCAGCATCAGGCGGTCACGGCTTACCTTCGCGAGGATCGAGGCGGCGGCAATGTCGGCGCAGCTCGCATCCCCCTTGACGACGCAGCGGCTCGGAATCTCAATCCCGCAGCTGCGGTTGCCGTCGATGAGCGCCAGTTCCGGCTTCGGGTCGAGCTGCGCGATGGCCCGGTTCATGGCAAGAAAGGTCGCGCCGAGGATATTCAGCGTCTCGATCTCCTCCACCGAGGCAAAAGCGACGCCAAAACTGATCGCGCGCTCGCAGATCAAATCAAACAGCGCTTCCCGCTTCTTCTCGCTGAGCTTCTTGGAATCGTTCAGTCCTTCGATCTCGCAGCCGCGCGGCAGGATCACCGCCGCCGCGCAAACAGGCCCGGCCAGAGGGCCGCGTCCTGCTTCATCGACGCCGCACAGCAGCTTCACGCCGCTGTCGTATATTTCATTTTCAAGCTTCCACAGTTCCTGCATCGGGCAGCTCCAAAGTCAGACGGCCGAGCTTGCCGTCATGATATTCGTTCAAGAGAGTATTTGCCATCCGCTCAAGGTCATATTCTCCCCGGGAGATCAGAAAACCGCGCTTCTTCGCAGCCTGCTCCAAAAGCTCAAAGCCATTGAGCGCAGAATCTGGTTCGATACGGTAACGCTCCGTCAGAGCCTGCGGGTACATCCGGCTCAGCCGCAGCATAAAGTTTGCGCCCAGCGTCTCCTTGTCGAGCACCTCAGCCTTGATCGCATTTGTGATTGCGAGCATCTCGCCGACCTCCTGGCTTTCAAACTTCGGCCAGAGGATGCCCGGTGTGTCGAGCAGGTCAAGACCCGCGTCGATGTGGATCCATTGCTTGCCGCGCGTCACGCCGGGCATATCCCCGGCGATCGCCGCCTTGCGGCCGGCAATTTTGTTGATGAGCGTGGATTTGCCGACATTGGGGATGCCGACGATCATCAGCCGCAGCGGACGGCCTATCTGACCCTTGGCTTCATATTCCCGCTGCTTGTCCGCCAGCAGACGGCGCACGGCCGGCACGAACTCCTTCACACCTTTGCCGCTCTTTGCATCGGTCTCAAGAATCGAAAAGCCCTGCTGCTCAAAAAACTGATGCCAGCGGCGCGTTGCCTCGGGGTCGGCAAGATCAATGCGGTTCAAGATCACGAGCCGGGGCTTTCCTGCGGCAAGACGGTCGATCTCGGGGTTGCGGCTGGCATAGGGAATACGCGCATCGAGCAGCTCGCAGACCGCGTCCACAAGCTTGACGTTCTCCTCCATCATCCGCCTGGCCTTGGTCATATGACCGGGAAACCATTGGATGTTCATGCTCTCCATTTTGTTATCCGCCATTACTTGATCCATTTCCATTCGCTGATCGGATAGATCACCGCATAGGCGCGGCCGATGATTTCGCGCTCGTCCACGTTGCCGATGCGCTTGTCGCGGCTGTCTGTGGACTCATTGCGGTTATCTCCCATCACAAACACGCAGCCTTCGGGCACCGTCCACGGGCCTCGGAAGTCGATCTTGACGCGCGTCAGCTGAGCAATATAGTCCTCTTCGATCGGCTCGTCATTGACATACACAACGCCCCGGTCGAAGTCGATGTTCACGACCTGCCCCTCGGTGGCGATCACGCGCTTGACGAGTGCTTTGTTCGGGTCATAATCATCCGTCTTGAAAATCACAACGTCGCCCTGCTTCGGCTTGTAGAACAACCCGGAGACAAGCATCTTGTCCCCGTCGAAGAGGGTCGGATTCATTGAGGAGCCGTTCACGTCGATGATACGGACAAAAAACAGGAACAGAACAATGCAGATAATGAGCGCGGTGATAATGCTCTGGATCCAGTCATAGGACTCCTTGCGCTCAGCCTGCTCAATTTCTTCCTGAGTGAGTTTCTTCTTAGCAGCCATAACAATCTCCCGATTCATAGGATGTCATTGTATTATACACCCATGCCCTTGCGAAACGCAACAAAAAAAGAGATCGGACAACCGATCTCTCTTTTTGATTGATGAGCTTACAGTCTCTCCTTGACCTTGGCCTTCCTGCCCACGCGGTCACGCAGGTAATACAGCTTCGCTCTGCGAACCTTACCGCGGCGAACCGTGGTAACAGAGACGATGGAGGGAGAATGCACAGGGAAGACCTTCTCGCAGCCGACACCGTAGGAGATGCGGCGGACGGTGATAGTCTCGTTGATGCCGCCATGCTTCTTGGCAATGATGGTGCCTTCGAAAGCCTGGGTGCGCTCACGGTTGCCTTCCTTGACGCGGACGAGGACACGCACGGTGTCGCCGACGTTCATTTCGGGCAGTTCCTTCTTGGTGTACTGTTCGCTGAGAATTTTGACCAGATCCATACTTGATCCTTCTTTCGTAAAGACGTTCATATCGGAGGGTGCCCGAAGGAAATGAGGAATCATGATCCTCCACCGCGACAGCGGACCGCCTGATAGACCGTGCGGAACCGATCCGCACAAGCTATGGTAGTGTACCATAGTTTCTTGTCAATTGCAAGTGTTTTTCTCAGCTTTCCGTAACAATTTTGCCGCAGAGATGCTCGATCGTCATGGCCAGCAGGAGCGTCCCCTTCCCCGAGCGGCGAATTTCCTCGGCGATATAATCCTCGTCGGAGGTAAACTTGCGGCTGAGGCGCGCGGCAATGTCACAGACCTGCTCATAATCATCAATGATTTCCATGCGACCGAAGGCGATCACGCTCCAAACCTGCAGCGCCCAGCCGCCGTCCACAGGCGTTCCGGCGTCCATACAGCAGAAGGAAACCTTGTCGCAGGCACGCAGCGCGTCAAGCCGGTGTCCGATCCGACCGCAGTGAAAATAGAGGCGGCCATCGGCGTCATTGTAAAAATGATCCATCGGCATCCCGTAGGGATATCCCCCGTCGCCAAGCACGCAGAGCACGCCGCGCTTCTCACGGCGAAGCAGATCAATGCAATCCTCTCTGGGTATCTGCTTGTTTTTACGGATCAATGGACGAAATTCCATACTGGCACCTCAGCGAAACAGCTTCATTTCCTTGTCGAAGGTCTCTACTCGGGTAAACTTGGCAAAATCCGGCGCCAGCTCCGGGCAAAGCTGACGAAGCGCCTCACACAAAAGCTCCGGGTTTAACGTCGGCTCCTGCGCGGAAACCAGACCCTTCACGATCACGGCATTCTCCCCGGCCGAAAACTCGATGCTTTGGATCGCCGGACGGATATCGCTCTCACCCATCCCCCGCTTGGTTTTCCTGGCGACGACAATACTCTCCTGTGCAAAGAACGCGCGCAGCGGCTCAAGAACAGCGGCTGGTTCACGATCATCATATTCCAGGCGTCCCTCGATCTGCAGCCACTTGATCTCAGCGCACTTGCGCTCCGGCTCATAAGCCTCCAGCACCTCGATCCCTTCCGGCATCACCGCCGTGAGACGCTCTGGCAGTTCGGCAAGATTTTCGTCCCTTACCAGCCGGAAATCCATCAGCTCGCAGCAGCTCGCCATGCCGACAGAGAGCGGCAGCGCAATGGAAATCAGCGGATGGGGATTAAAGCCTTCGGAATATTTGAGTGCGCAGCCGGCGCGGGAGAAGGCCCGCTGCATGGTCTGCATCAGATCGAGATGGGAAATATAGATCGCCCGTCCCGTCTTGGAAAAACGAAGTCTCAGTTTATCACTCATCGCAGCGAATCTCCTTTAACAGCTTGGCGGCGCCGCAGGCAGCGCACTGGTGACGGCAGTCCGGCGAGAGCTCGGAGCGGTAGCATTTTTCCCGCTCCTTAACAAGATGCGCCTTGCGGACGCCGACGTCGATCATGTCCCAGGGCAGCAGCTCGTCCACCGGGCGCTCACGCAGCGCATAGAAGGCCGGGTCAACACCGGTGTCGGCAAAGGCCTGCATCCAGCGCTCAACGGAGAAATAATCCGACCATGCGTCAAGACGACCGCCGCGGCGCCAGACGAGCTCGATCGCATCCGCGACCCGACGGTCGCCGCGGGAAAGCACCGCCTCGATGAGGCTTGTCTCCGCATCGTGCCAGTTATAGGTGACATTTTTTGCGGTGATCGACGAGCGCAGGAGATTGACGCGACGAAGGTATTCTTCCACCGAGACCTGCGCCTCCCATTGGAAGGGACTGTGCGGTTTGGGGATAAAGCAGGAGGTGGAGATCGTGATCTTTACGCCGCGATTTTTGTTCCTGGTATACATGCGCCAGCAGTGCAGCACCTGATTGGCCATCTCGGCAATACCGCGCACATCGTCATCCGTTTCCGTGGGAAGCCCCAGCATGTAGTAGAGCTTCACACTGTTCCAGCCTCCCTCGAAGGCAATACGGCAGGTGTTGAGCAGGTCGTCCTCGGTGACATTTTTGTTGATCGCGTCGCGCAGGCGCTGGCTGCCTCCCTCCACAGCGAAGGTCAGTCCGCTTTTGCGAACCTTCTGGAGCTTCTCCATCAGCTCCATTGAGAAATTGTCTGCGCGCAGCGAGGGAAGAGAAAGGCCGATGCTCCGCGGCTCGCAGTATTCGAGCAGCCCGTCGCAGAGACCCGGCAGCGGACGATAATCGCTGGTGCTGAGCGAAAGAAGCGTCACATCCTGATAGCCGGTATTTTTCAGTGTTTCGATCCCCTGCCGCACGAGAGTTTCCGGTTTCTTGGAACGGATCGGGCGGTAGACATAGCCCGCCTGACAGAAGCGGCATCCTCGCACACAGCCGCGAAACAGCTCCAGGCTCACGCGGTCATGCACGATTTCAGTCGAGGGAACGATCGGCGCGGTTGGATAAGGCACCGCATCCAGATCCTCGATAATGCGCTTGGTGACCTTTTCCGGTGCGCCGTCCTTCGGCGTGATCGAGGCCACAGTACCGTCCTCGTGATAGCTGATGTCATAGAGCGATGGTACATAAACGCCGCCGATCTGCGCCGCGCGGCGAAGAAAGTCCTGCTTGCTCCAGCCCTCGCGCTTGGCCACACGCAGCAGAGCAAGAAGCTCGTTGTCAAGCTCCTCCCCTTCTCCGACGAAGAAAAGGTCGATAAAAGGCGCCATTGGCTCGGCATTTACCGCAGCAGTACCGCCGGCCATGACGATCGGCAGCAGAGAGGGACGGTCGGCAGAACGCAGCGGCAGGCCGGACATATCGATCATATCCAGCACCGTTGTATAGGCCATCTCATAGCCGATGGAGAAGGCCAGCGCGTCAAATTCCGAGGTGCTGTCTCCGCTTTCGAGCGCGTAAAGCGGGATTCCCGCTTTTTTCATCTCCTCATACATATCGCCCCAAGGCGCAAACACGCGCTCACACCAGACATAGTCGAGGCTGTTCATCGTATGATAAAGAATGCTCATGCCGAGATTGGACATTCCGATCTCATAGGTATCGGGGAAGCAAAAGGCCACGCGCAGCTCGACCTGCGACTTGTCCTTCATGATCTGATGATATTCGCCCCCGGTGTAGCGCGCAGGCTTCTGCACGCGGGGCAGAATGCGTTCCAGGCGTTTATCCATCGCATACTCCTTCTGAACCGATTTTTCCTTATTTTACCCCATCATGCCGAGCATTTCAATCCCAAATCCGCGTCGGAAAAGGTGGAATTCGTTCTTTACAAGCATTCGGAAAATCGGTATAATAATTCAAATGAAGAAGGAGCGATGCAGCATGAAGCACTATCAAAATTATATCTTTGATCTCTTCGGAACGCTGGTCGATATCTGGACCGACGAAAACGATCCTGTTCTCTGGCAGCGAATGGCGGATATTTACAGCTGCTACGGCGCTGATTATTCGGCGGATGCGCTGAAGGTCTCCTATCACCGGATCGCCGTGGACGAGCAGGAAACGCTCGGCGCCCGCACCGGTGTGCAGTACCCGGAGATACAGCTGGAAAACGTGTTTCTCCGTCTCTATCTGGAGGCCCCCGTCAAGCACCGCACCTCTCTCTCCTTCCGCGGCAAGAAGGAGCAGGCCATCTGGCTCGGCATGATTGCCAATACCTTCCGCTGCCTCTCTACGCGCCGTTTCCGGATGTACCCCCATGTAAAAGACGCCCTGACCGCAATCCGCGCGCAGGGGCGCTCGCTCTATCTGCTCTCCAACGCCCAGCGGGTATTCACCATGCCGGAGCTGGAGCGGCTTGGGCTTGTCGATTTCTTTGACGCGATCTACATTTCTTCGGATTACGGCATGGCAAAGCCTGAAGCCGCTTTTCTGCAGACATTGCTGAAAGATCACAATCTAAATGCGGCTGACTGTGTCATGATCGGCAATGATTGGCGCAGCGATATGGCGATTGCCGCCAAATGCGGCGTGGACGGCATTTTTCTGAATACCGATCGCTACCGTGAATCCGAAATCCGCGCGGGTCTGCCGAAGGGCCGGTTTTCTGTGATTCAATCCGGCGATATCGGCGAACTGCTGCCATAAATAGACAGCTGAAAAGCAAGCAGATAGAAACCGGCAAGGGCCAAAGCTGCGCCAAAGCCGCGATGAAAGAGCGCCAGGCCAATGAAGCATACTGCCAGCGCGCTGATGAGGCTGAGAATGCGTGCAACCCGTTCCCCAAACAGTGCCGCTGCGGCCCGCCCGCCATCAAGCGGCAGGGCCGGAATCAGATTGAAAATGGAAAACAGCAGACTGAAGCCAGCCGAGAGCTCGCCGCCCGCTCCACAGCGCGCAGCGGGCAAGGCATACAGCAGGCCGGCCAGAGGCCCCGAGACTGCGGCGATCACCTCACCCCAGCGTCCGGGGCTGCCTGCATAGCGGATGCAGAATCCGCTGAGTTCGGCGCGCAGCTCCGTCACCCGGCAGCCAAGGAGCCGCAGGGCTAGAAGGTGCCCGGCCTCATGCGCCGTAACCGCCAGCAGGACCAGAAGGAGTGTTTTCCCTTCTGAGCAATAAACGATCATCCCTCCCGCAAGCGCCGCCCAGGGGCTGACAGACACCCGAGGTCTCAATACTGCGGAGAATGAGCGATCTGCCGCCCTGTCTCACTGTCCAGGCAGCGGCCGATTGTCTGCACCGTCTCCGGCCGAAGGCCAAGAAAAGCAGATGCCCTCTGCCGCCATTCTCTGCCCGGCGGATGAAAGAGCTTGATCAGTGTCAAAAGGAGCAGCAAGCCCACAATCAGTAATCGTTTTTTCATTTCGCACCTCCCGTTCAGCATACGGAGCAGGTTGCAAAATCATACATCCATCAGGAGGAAAGAATGAGTCAGCAGGATATCCGTTCCATTTTGGAAAAGGTGCGTGACGGGGCACTGAGTCCCGAGCAAGCAATGACGCGCCTGAAGCTGGAGCCGTTTCAGGATCTGGGCTATGCCAAAGTCGACCACCACCGTGAGCTGCGGCAGGGCGTGGCCGAAGTCATTTACGGCGCGGGCAAAACGCCGGAGCAGATCATCGGCATTGCCTCCGCCATGCGCGCCCACGGCCAGACGACCATACTGATCACTCGAATTGACTCAGACGCGGCTCACGCGATTTCTTCTGTACACGCGCTTCAATACTATGAACAGGCGAAGGTCGGCGTCATCGGCGAGATGCCAGATCCGGACGGCGACGGCAGCATTGTGGTCGCCTGCGGCGGCACGAGCGACCTTCCCGTGGCCGAGGAGGCGGCGATCACCGCCGAAGCGCTGGGCAACCGAGTCACCAGACTCTATGACGTCGGTGTGTCCGGCATCCATCGGCTGCTGTCCAATATGGAGACGATCATGACAGCGCGCTGCATCATCGCCGTAGCGGGAATGGAGGGTGCGCTGCCCTCTGTGATCGGCGGACTTGCCGATGTGCCGGTGATCGCGGTACCGACCAGCGTCGGCTACGGCGCATCCCTCGGCGGGATCGCTGCTCTGCTGAGCATGCTCAATTCCTGCGCCAGCGGCGTCTCGGTCGTGAATATCGACAACGGCTTCGGCGCGGGTTACCTCGCGCACATCATCAACCATCTGGGGAAACGCGCATGAGAGAATTATTTATCGACGCCTCGCGCGGTCTTGCGGGCGATATGCTGTCGGCAGCGCTGCTCGAGCTTTTTGACGATCCCTCCGCACAAATCGAAAAGCTCAACCATATCGGCATTCCCGGCGTGCGCTATACTCTCGAAGCAAAAACCAGTTACTCAATCGCTGGATCTCATTTGCGCGTGGAGGTTTTCGGCGAAGAGGAGGGGCATGAGGGCCATCACGAGCACCATCAGCACAGGAATCTCGGAGATATCGAGGTCATTATCGCCGCGCTGAATCTCAGCGAAAAGCTGAAAGAGCAGGTACACGCTGTTTATCGCACGATCGCCGAAGCCGAGGCAAAGGTACACGGTACAGACGTCGAGCTGGTGCATTTTCATGAACTTGGCGCGAAGGACGCGGTGGCAGATATCACTGCCGCCTGTTTTCTTGTTGACGCGCTGCGTGTACAGCGCGTGACGGTATCCCCTGTCTGCACCGGCTTTGGCAGCGTCCGTGCCGCGCACGGTGTAATGCCCGTTCCCGCGCCGGCAACTGCGCAGCTTTTGGAGGGACTACCCTGCTATGCTGGCGGTATTGAGGGTGAGCTCTGCACGCCGACCGGCGCCGCGCTGGCTCGCCATCTGGCCGACAGCTACAGTCAGATGCCTGCCATGACGGTACGCAGCGAGGGCTGCGGGCTTGGTCAGAAGGATTTCGGCCAGCTCAGCTGCGTGCGCGCTTTCCTCGGCGAGAGTGAAGAAAGCGTTGTGGAGCTGTGCTGCAATGTTGACGATATGAGTCCGGAGGCGGTCGGCTTTGCAATCGACGAGCTGCTGCGCCACGGGGCGAAAGACGCCTGGTATGAAGCGATCGGGATGAAGAAAAACCGCCCCGGACTCCTGCTGAGCTGTCTGTGTGAGGAAGCGCGCCGCGAGGAATTCGTGGAGCTTCTTTTCCGCCATACCAGCTCGATCGGCATCCGGGAAACACTCTGCCGCCGCTATGTGCTCCGTCGGCGCGAAGAAATCTGCCAAACATCTTATGGCCCGGTGCGCCGCAAGATTTCCGACGGCTTCGGCGTGGAGCGGAGAAAAGCGGAATTTGACGATCTTGCCCGCATCGCGCGGGACGAAAATCTGACGCTCGCAGAGCTTGAGGCGATCATTCATGACTCTTGAAGAAAAATATCAAAAACTGCTGCATATCCTGTCCGGCTGCGGCAGCCTTGCAGTCGCCTTTTCCGGCGGCGTCGATTCGAGCTTCCTGCTGAAAGCGGCGCAGGAGGCGCTGGGCGAGAACGTCCTGGCGCTGACGGTCGATTCCCTGTTCGTGCCGCGCTCGGAAGTTTCTGAAGCAATTGATTTTTGCCAACAGCACGGGATCCGTCAGCAGCGCATGGTCGCTGACGTACTGGCGCTTCCCAATGTTGCCGAAAACCCCGCCGACCGATGCTATTACTGCAAGAAGGCGCTGTTTGAGCGGATGAAAGCCGCTGCACTTGCATGCGGGATTTCTATCCTGGCTGAAGGAACAAACCTTGATGACGAGGGCGATTACCGCCCCGGGATGAGGGCAATTCGGGAACTCAGCGTGCGCAGTCCGCTGCGGGAAGCGGGACTCTGCAAAGCGGAGATCCGCGAGCTTTCCCGGAGGATGGGTCTGGAGAGCTGGGATAAGCCCTCGATGGCCTGCCTTGCCTCAAGAATCGCCTACGGCGAAACGCTGACGGCGGAAAAGCTGCATGCCGTTGAACAGGCCGAGATGCTGCTTCGCAGCTTCGGCATCCGCCAGTGCCGGGTACGGGTGCATGGAACGCTGGCTCGCATTGAGCTGCAGCCGCAGGATTTTTGCCTTCTGCTTGATGAACCGCTGCGCAGGGAGCTTGTGAATAAGCTCAAGAGCTTCGGCTTTCGCTACGTTTCCCTTGATCTGGAAGGCTTTCGCAGCGGCAGCATGAATGAAATACTGAGCGCAAAAAACAGCCATGCGGATTAAAAACCGCATGGCTGTTATCTGTCTGATGCCGATTATTTCAAAATTACTTTCTGGAAGTTTTTCTTTCCGCGCTTGACAAGGATACCAGCCTTGAGCTGGTCGGCAGTGAACACGGCGCCGATATCGCTCACCTTCTGGTCGTCGACCGTCACGCCGCCCTGCTGCACATTGCGGCGGGCGTCGGACTTTGAGGGGCAAAGGCCGGTTTTTACAAGCAGCGTCATGATGTCAATGGCGCCGTCGGTGAGATCGCTCTCGCTGAGTTCGGTCGTCGGGGCATTTGCGCTGTCTGCGCCGGTGAAGAGCGCCTTGGCGGAAGCCTCGGCCTTCTTCGCCTCTTCCTCGCCGTGGACCATCGAGGTCAGCTCATAAGCCAGAATCTCCTTGGCGCGATTAAGTTGGCTGCCCTCCCACTTGGCCATCTCGTCGATCTGCTCGAGCGGCAGGAAGGTCAGCATGCGGATGCATTTGAGCACATCTGCGTCGTCCACATTGCGCCAGTACTGGTAGAAGTCATAAGGGCTGGTCTTGTTCGGATCGAGCCAGACGGCGTTGCCCGCGGTCTTGCCCATCTTCATGCCGTGGGAGTCGGTCAGGAGAGTGATCGTCATCGCGTGCGCGTCCTTGCCGAGCTTTTTGCGGATCAGCTCCGTGCCGCCGAGCATATTGCTCCACTGGTCGTCTCCGCCGAACTGCATGTTGCAGTTGTAGTGCTGGAAGAGGTAGTAAAAATCGTAGCTCTGCATGATCATGTAGTTGAACTCAAAGAAGCTCAGCCCCTTTTCCATGCGCTGCTTGTAGCACTCGGCCCGCAGCATATTGTTGACCGAGAAGCAGGCGCCGACCTCGCGCAACAGCTCAACATAGTTCAGGCTCAGCAGCCAGTCGGCGTTATTCACCATCTGCGCCTTGCCTGGCCCAAATTCAATGAACCGCTCCATCTGACGGCGGAAGCACTCGGCATTGTGATTGATGTCCTCGCGCGTGAGCATCTTGCGCATATCGGTGCGCCCGGAGGGGTCGCCGATCATGGTCGTGCCGCCGCCGATGAGCGCGATGGGCTTGTTGCCCGCCTGCTGCAGACGCTTCATCAGCGTCAGCGCCATGAAGTGACCCGCCGTCAGGCTGTCGGCAGTGCAGTCAAAGCCGATGTAGAAGGTAGCCTTGCCGGCATTGACCATCTCCCGGATCTCTTCTTCGTTCGTCACCTGCGCGATCAGTCCGCGGGCGACCAATTCCTCATAAATTCCCATATTTTTTTCTTACTCCTGTCCTTTATTTTCGTTTATCAAATTCTCCACATATTGTGCGCCGAACTCGATCAGCCGATCGCAGCTGACCCGGTTCTGCTTGAGTTCCTGACAGCGGACGCAGCCGAATTCCTGCCGGAAGCTCTCCACGCACTGACGGCTGAGCGCGGCGACCTTGCGCGGGTCTTTCTCTACAAGTCCGGTCGCCATCACCGCGCCGGAGATTGCGCCGCAAATCTCACCGCTGCGTACGCCGCCGCCGAAGCCCGCCGCCACGGCCATCGCCGTCTGCTGCTCGAGCCCCGTATACTTCCCGCAGGCAGCCAGCACGCTCTGCGCGCAGTTGCAGCCCTGCCCGTGGAGCCGAACGGCCTCTTCCTGAATCGTCATTCCTATCACCCCCAAGAATAAAGCCCCCTGTCCTTTCGGACAGAGGGCATAATAAATGCGGTACCACCTCTGCATGCCGACTTCTCACAAAACCGGCCTCTGCGAGTGAAATCACTCCTGCGCGCTATCGGGCGCACCCGTCACAGCCTACTCTCCTGCGATTTCGGTGTGCCGCTCCAAACCGTATTCACTCCGCTCGCTCTCCCCTTTTCACCGCCCAGGGGTTCTCTGTGCAGCGGCTGCGGAATTACTTCTGTTCTTCCTCGCGTTATGCTGAATATACCTCAAAACAGGCAGTCTGTCAAGCACGGACCGGATGATCATTCTTTTTATACGCTTCTGCCGCCTGCAGCTGCTCCTCAGCGCTGGCGAGCGTGATCAGCGTCACATGGTCTCCGCCATGCAGACGGGCCAGTTCCCGCTTGCGTCCCTCGCGGTCAAGCGCATTGACCTCGGTATAGGTTCTCCCGTCACGTTCACTCTTTTCGATCAGAAAATGACTGTCCGCCATTGCGGCGATCTGAGGCAGATGCGTCACACACATGACCTGCTTGCCGCGGGATACCGAATACAGCTTCTCCCCCACGCGCTGGGCGGCGACGCCGGAAACGCCGGTGTCGATCTCGTCGAAGATCATCGTCCCGACCGGGTCGTGCGCAGCAAAGACGTTCTTCATTGCAAGCATGATGCGGCTCAGCTCGCCGCCGGAGGCGATGCGGCTGATCCGCCCCAGCTCCTCGCCTGCATTGGCGGACATGAGGAAGCGGATCTGATCGAGACCGTGGCTATCAAAGCCGTTCGGCGTGTCAAGATCGCTGATCTCAACAGCAAAGCGCACCGCGGGCATACTCAGGTCGCGCAGCTCGGAAACGATACGCTTCTCCAGCTCCCGTGCCGCTCTTTCCCGCGCCTGCCGCAGCTTCAGTCCCGTTTCCCGGCAGCGTTTGATCTGCCCTTCAAGCTCTTTTTCAAGTTTCAGCAGGCGCTCCTCGGCGTACTGGATATCGTCGAGCTTTGCCCGGCATTCGTCAAGATATGCAGGCAGCTCGTCGATCGGGCGGGAATACTTGCGCTGCAGCTTCCGGAAGAGCGCGAGACGCGTCTCCATGCGGTCGTATTCTTCCGGCGAAAAGTCCAGCGAATCGCGGAAATCCCGCAGCGTCTCGGCAGCATCGGTGAGCAGGAAGGCAGCGTCATTCAAGGATTTTGCGGCGCGTTCAAGCTCCGGCGCAATGGCGGCGGCTCGCTGCGTGTAGTAAGCGGCGTTCTGCGTCATCGTCAAAGCGCTGCCGTCGCCCTCATAGAGTCCGCCGTAGGCCTCGTCAATGGCCTCGGTGAGCTTTTCGGCGTTGCGCAGCAGATCGCGCCGGGCGTTGAGTTCCTCTTCCTCCCCGGCTCTCAGCTCCGCGCCTTCAAGCTCCTGGATCTGATAGCGCAGGCTGTCGCTCAAACGCTCCTTCTCCAACTCATCCATCTGCAGCGCATCCATGCTTTTTTTGAGCAGACGATATTTGGAGTATTCGGCCTCGTAGGACCTGATCTCATCCTCATATGAGCCAAAGCGGTCGAGATAGCTCATGTGAAGGCGCTCGTCCATCAGCTGACGGCCGTCGTTCTGCCCGTGAATATCAACGAGCAGCGACGCAAGCTCTTTCATCTGCGCCGCCGTCACCGGCACCCCGCAGACCCGGGCGCTGCTTTTGCCGTCTGCACTGATTCGGCGCTGCAGGATCAGCTCATCCTCGGCTTCGATCTCGTTTTGTTCCAGCCAGTCCCCGACGCCCTGCGCGTCAAAGACCGCGGTCACAAGGCCGCGCTCCGCGCCGCGGCGAACCAGATCCCGGCTGACGCGCTCACCAAGCACCGCACCGATGGAGTCGATGACGATCGACTTGCCGGCGCCGGTCTCACCGGTCAGCACATTCAGGCCCGCGGTGAAATGAATGTCCGCGCGCTCGATGACCGCAATATTTTCAATGTGAAGCTCGTTGAGCATAGAATCGTCTCTCTGTTATCAGTCGTTTAAAATACTTTCGATCTCCCGGCGCAGGTTTTCGGCGGCCTGGTTGTCCTTCATTGCGATAAAGGCCGTGTCATGTCCGGCCAGGGCGCCGACCAGCGATTTGTTTTTCATGGCCTCGATCGCCGAGCAGGCAGCCGGAGCAAGACTCGGCAGCGTTTTCAGGATTAGGAGATTCTGTGCCACGTCAAAGCTCGTCACGCTTTCGCGAAAAATGGAGCGCAGCTTCATCGTCAGCTCATTATCGGCATGCTCTTTGCTGATCACATAGCAATAGCGGCCGCTGGAGCCCATCTGTTTAATCAGCCTCATATCTTTGATATCACGGGACAGGGTTGCCTGCGTGCTTTTAATGCCGCGCTCAGCAAGCGCGTTCAAAAGCTGCTGCTGGGTTTCAATCTCCTGTTCGGAAATAATTTCCAGAATGACATTCTGTCTCCCGGGTTTCATGGATGATTCCTCCATTTATTTCAATTTTTCAAATGCCGTTTCATAAAAGCTCTTGAGGCCGAGATCCGCCATCAGCGCGTGATGCTCCGAACGACGGACTCGAAGCATGTCGCCGTTTTCAAGGTCAAAGACGGAGTTTCCGTCGATGGACAGATAGGCCCGGCGACCGTGGGATTTTTCGGTGCGGATCATGATCTCCCGATTGGGATCGAGCACAAAGCTCCGCGCGCCCATCACATGGGCGCAGATAGGACTCAAAATGATGTTCTCCGCATCCGGCTCAACGATCGGGCCGCCGGCGGACATGGAATAGCCGGTGGAGCCGGTGGGTGTGGACAGGATCACACCGTCGCCGGTGAAGCCGGTCATGCGCTGACCGCTGCACCAGGCGGTGATGGTCACGCAATCGCCGTATCCGTGCACAACCGCGTCATTCAGCGCGCAGTCGCAGTAGATCTCGGTTCCGGCGCGCACAAGGGACACATCGAGCATCATGCGCTTGCTGATATTGTAATGACCGCGCGCAGCCTCAACAATGAGTGAGATATTCTCCTCCTCCAGCGCGGTCATAAAGCCCTTGGTGCCAAGATTGACGCCCAGCATCGGCAGCTCGAATCCATGAAGCTGACGCGCCACGGCGAGCATTGTTCCGTCTCCGCCGATCACAACGGCGAGCGTGCAGTCCCCCGCCACATCGCGAATGCTCCGGGTCTCGATATCCGCCGGAATGACCTCCGGCTCATCGTCTGCGAAAACCGGACAGACGACCGATTCGAAACCCGCCTGCGTCAGAAGCAGGCGGACATTGCGCGTGTAAGAGAGCTCCAGATCTCGGAAAGGATTCGGGCAAAGTGCAATCATACCATTCACCTCGTTACAGAGCTTCATGCGAAGCGCGAACCACCGCGCTGACGTCAATGTCAGCGGGCGGATATCTCCCGTTTTTCATGTGGCAGATGTATTCGATATTTCCCTCCGGGCCTTTGATCGGGGAAAAATCAAGTCCGGCAACACTCAGCCCGACGGTTGGAGCAAAAGCAAGGATCTCTTCGATCACGCGGCGGTGAACCGATTCATCTCGTACAACGCCCTTTTTGCCGACTTCCTCGCGCCCGGCCTCAAACTGAGGCTTGATGAGGCAGATGATGTCTGCGTCGGGTTTGAGAAGCTGCCGGACCGCGGGCAGAACCAGGCGGATCGAAATAAAGGACACGTCCATCACCGCAAGGTCAAGCGTCTCGGGAATCTGCTCCTGCGTGACATAACGAAGATTAGTACGCTCAAGATTGACCACGCGCTCGTCAGTCCGGAGCTTCCAGGCGAGCTGTCCGTAGCCGACGTCAACCGCATACACCTTCTCAGCTCCGTGCTGCAGCAGCACATCGGTAAAGCCGCCGGTCGAAGCGCCGCAGTCGATGCAGTGTTTGCCGGAGGGATCGACCGGAAAAACCTTCAGCGCCTTATCGAGCTTGAAGCCGCCGCGGCTGACAAAGGGAATGGCCTCGCCGCGCACCTCAAGCGCGGCCTCTGGGTCGATCGCCGTGCCGGGCTTGTCAATGCGCTGGCCGTTTACAAAAACAAGGCCGCTCATGATCGTGGTTTTGGCACGTTCGCGGCTGTCGGTATAGCCGCGCTCATAAACGAGCTGATCCAATCTCACCTTTTTCATTGTATGTCCTCTCGCATCAGCTCACGCGCCGCAGCGCAGAGCCCGTCCGCGTCGAGACCGTAAAGCCGCTGCAGCTCAGGCACGCTGCCGTGCGTTACGATACCGTCACCGAGGTTGACAAGCCGTGAGGCTTTCAAAGGAATACCCCGCGACGCAGCAAGGGCCAGCAGGCGCTCTCCGACGCAGCCCGCGGAGCAAAGCTCCTCCGGTACGAGCAGACGTCCGGTTTTGCGGAGAGATTGCAGGCAAACAGAAAAGTCGTTCGGCTTGATGCGTCCGAGTTTAATAAGCTCAACGGATATTCCCTGCTCCGCGAGTCGCTCCGCCGTTTCCAGGGCAGTATTCACACCCGTGCCGTAACACACAAGCGTCAAGTCCTTTCCCTCCCGCAGGATGCTCTCCGGCAGCAGGGATACGCCGCGATATCTCCCCTCTCCGCCGCGCGGATAGCGTACCGCGGCCGGCCCGCTCTCTTCCTCGACGGTATGTCTCAGCATAACTCTCAGCTCGGCAAAGCTTGCCGGGCACCATATGCTCATGCCTGGAACGGTGGAGAGATAATTCACATCAAAAACGCCGTGGTGGGTCTCGCCGTCACTGCCGACCAGTCCAGCGCGATCCACAGCAAAAACCACGTGCAGCTTTTGCAGCCCCACGTCATGGATCAGCATATCATATCCGCGCTGCAAAAAGCTGGAATAGACGGCGAATACCGGCTTGAGCCCCTGCTTGGCCATTCCGGCCGCCATTGCGGCGGCATGTCCCTCGGCTATGCCGACATCGAAAAATCGTTCCGGAAACTTCTCGGCAAAGCCGTCAAGACCGGTGCCGGCGCTCATGGCCGCAGTGATGGCGGTCAGACTGCCATCCTCGGCTGCAAGCTCACAGAGAGCATCGCCGAAGGCCGTGGAAAAGCAGGGCGCGGCAGGCTTCATGGCTCCTGTCTCCGGGTCGAAGGCAGAGACGCCGTGGTAAACGTCCGGATCTTTTTCGGTATAGCCGCATCCCTTGCCCTTTTTCGTCAGCACATGCAGCAGCACCGGCTGCCCGACGTCCCGCGCATAGCGGATCGCGGTCTCAAGACGCTTGACATCGTGCCCGTCGACCGGGCCGAGATAGTAAAGGCCCATCTCGCTGAAAATGTTGTCAGGCAGCAGCCGCGCTTTGAACCACTCCTTGATGCGGTGGTTAAAGTGATAGAGCGCAGGCAGACGCAGAAAAACGTCCCGGTACCAGCGCTTGAAGCTGATATAACCCGGGCGGGCGCGCATGGTCTGCAGCATACTTACCGTGCCGCCCACATTGGCGCTGATGGACATGTTGTTGTCATTTAAGATAATGACCATCGGCTCGCCGCTGGCCGCGGCGTTCGTCAGGCCCTCATAGGCAAGGCCTCCGGTCATCGCGCCGTCACCGATCACAGCAACGACGTCGTACTTTTCATTTTTGAGACTGCGTGCCCTCGCCATACCCAGCGCGACAGACACGGAGTTGGAGGCATGCCCGGCGATGAAGGCGTCGTCCGGCGCCTCATAGGGCTTGGGAAAGCCGGAGATACCGCCGAACTGCCGCAGGGTATGAAATTGCTCGCGCCTTCCGGTCAGAATCTTGTGTGCGTAGCTCTGATGCCCGACGTCAAAGACGATGCGGTCTTTCGCACTGTCATAAACCCGGTGCAGCGCGACCGTCAGCTCCACGGTGCCCAGATTGGAGGACAGATGGCCGCCGGTCCGGGAAACGCTGCGGATGATGAACTCGCGCAGCTCGGAACAAAGAGGCACCAGCTCCTCCGCACGCAGTTTTTTCACATCATTCGACGAATGAATGGTTTCCAGTATACTCAAAGCATAGTGCTCCTCATGCTTAATTCATGCGCACAGCGAGAGAATCCGCAAGTTCACTCAAAAAAGCGACGTCTGCAAATTGCCCGCGCAGCGCATCCTTGGCGCCCTTCGTCAGTTTGGCAATGCGCCTCGCGCATTCTTCCATCCCAACGAGAGAGACATAGGTATTCTTCCCCTCCTGCACGTCGGAGCCGATGGGCTTACCCAGCTCCTCGACCGTGCTGAGGACATCCAGCATATCGTCGCGCAGCTGGAAGGCGGCGCCGACATAGGCGCCGTAAGCAGAAGCGGCCTCCAGCTGCTCCTCCGTTCCGCCGGCGGCGTGTACGCCCATGCGGCAGGCGGCGATCAGCAGGGCGCCGGTTTTGCGGGAGTTGATTTCATCCAGTTCCTCCTCGCTCAGACGCTCGCCCTCGCCGATCATATCGAGATACTGCCCGCCGCACATGCCCTCCAAGCCGACAGCGTTGGCAAGATCCTCGGCGCAGGCGGCACGGCGGTCTGTGGGCAGATCGGAACGCAGGATCGTACCGAAGGCCTCGGCCTGCAGAGCGTCGCCCGCAAGCGTGGCGGTACACTCGCCGTATACGACGTGGTTGGTCGGCATCCCCCGGCGCAGCTCGTCATTATCCATGCAGGGCAGATCGTCATGAATGAGACTGTAGGTATGCAGCATTTCGATCGCGCAGGCAACGGGCATCGCGGCCTCTGTGTCGCCGCCTGAAATGCGGCAGAATTCCAGCACCAGCAACGGGCGGATACGCTTGCCGCCGGCCATCAGGCTGTAATTCATGGCCTCCATCAGGCCGTCAAAGGGAAATCTCTCTTCCTTCGGGCCAAAATAAGCGGAAAGGGCCTCGTCAATGCGTTCCTTATACTCCTGCGCGGTCATGCGTTTTCTTCCTCAAAGGGCAGCTCCTGCGGCTGGCGATCCGGGCCTTTTTTCAGTTTGACGACTTTCTGCTCGGCTTCGTCGAGCATCGCGCCGCAGCGGCGAATCAGTCCCGTCCCCTCTTCAAAGAGGCTCAAGGAATCTCCCAGCGGCAGATCACCCTTCTCCAGATGGCGCACGATTTCATCCAGCCGCGCCAGCGACTGTTCAAAGCTCAGATCTTGTTCACTCATGTCTGATCTCCTGTTTCCAGTTCTTCCACCCGGCAGCTCGCCCTTCCGTCCGAAAAACGCAGCCGGAGCACATCGCCGCGCTGCAGCGCGGCGGCGGATTTTACAGTTTGTCCCCTGCTGTCCTCGGCGACGGTATAGCCGCGCGAGAGGACCCGAAGCGGGCTCATGGCGTCAAGGGCAGAGGCCAAGCGCACATAGCGCTGTTTTTTCGCTGCCAGAATACGTTCTTCGGCAGCGCAGAGCCGATCGCGGCTGTAATCGAGACTGATGCGCCGGTTGTCGATGCTTGCTGTAGGGTCGGTCAGCACCCGCTTCTGCTGCAGGCTCCGGAGCTGCTCACGCAGCTGAGTAATCCGTTTGCCGACAGCCTGTCCGGAGCGAATTTCATAGCTCCGCAGCAGCTCGACGATTTCATTTTTGTCCGGGACGGCGATCTCGGCGGCGTTCGAAGGCGTCGAGGCGCGGCGATCGGCCACATAGTCGGAGATCGTCACGTCCGGCTCATGCCCGACGGCGGAGATCACCGGGATGTCGGAGGAGTAGATCGCACGGGCCACGCGCTCGTCGTTAAAGGCCCAGAGATCCTCGATGGAACCGCCGCCGCGCCCGGTGATGATGAGGTCGGCAATCTGAAACTCATTGGCGTAGCGGATCGCCCCGGCGATCTCCGGCGGGGCTTCGACACCCTGCACGCGCACCGGCAGCAAAATGACTTTGGTCATCGGCCAGCGATGACCGAGGATGCGGATCATATCGTGAACCGCCGCGCCGGCCGAGGAGGTGATGATCGCTATGCGGCGCGGGAAAGGCGGCAGCGGTTTTTTGTGCGCCGGATCAAAGAGGCCCTCCGCCGCGAGCTTTTCCTTGAGCTGCTCAAAGGCGATCTGCAAATCGCCCACGCCCTCCGGCATGATGCCGCTGGCATAAAGCTGATAGGCGCCGTCACGCGGATAGACGGCAATACGTCCAAAAACCGTGACTCCCATCCCGTTTTCCGGGCGGAAGCGGAGTCTGGAGGCGCTGCTTTTGAACATCACGCAGCGCAGGCTGCTCTCGCTGTCCTTGAGGGTAAAGTAATGATGGCCGGAGGGATAGATTTTGTAGTTGGACAGCTCGCCGCGCACGCAGACGTCGCCCAGCAGCGGATCATCGTCCAGCAGGGCGCGGATATGCTCATTGAGCTGTGTGACCGAAAAGACGGGGCGCTCGCCGCTCATGTCTCTTCCGTTACGGCGGGAACGATGCCTTCGCCGCGGACAAAGCTGCCGAGCACACCGTTGACAAAGGCCACGGTGTCCGGCTCATCATAATTCTTGTCAAGCTCCACGGCCTCGTTGATGGCGGCGCCGGCGGGAACATCCTCCAGATACAGGATCTCGCAGATCGCGCAGCGCAGCACCGCAAGAGCGGTGCGGGAAATGCGCTCCGGGCGCCAGCCGCGGGCATATCGCTCAATATAGCCGTCGAGCTCCCCGCGCTTTTCAATGACAAGGCTGCTCAGACGCAGGATATAGTCGAGCTGCTTTTCATTCGGAAGCTCGGCATACATCTCGTCCAGTTCGGACAGCGTGGCAAAATGCTCCTCTGAAAAGAAGTCCTCCGCAAGCTCCTTCGGCGCACGGCCGGAAGCGGCTGCAGCAAAGCAGAGCTGAATCGCCAGATGGCGGGCAGTGCTTCTGGTCATATTGAATACCTCCGCTGTTTATTTATCGAATGCAAGGCCGGAGACATGGACGTTCACCTGTGGCTTGTCGAAGCCCGTGGTGGCCTGAATGACGTTGATGATCTTCTCCTGAACGTCCTGCGCGACCTTGACGATGCTGAAGCCATAGTGAACCGTGATGATCGCATCGACGATCACCTGATTGTCGTTGAGTTGGACCTTGACGCCCTTGGTAACGGTTTTGAGACCAAGGAGCTCGGCAAGCTCCCCGCCGGCGGTGTTGGCAAGGCCGGCCACTCCCTCAACCTCCGAAATCGCCGAACGCACGAGGCTGTAGATCACGTCCTCGGAAATATTGATGCTGCCGTTTTCTTCCTGGCAGGTGATATAGTTGTCGTTCATAGTACGCCTCCCATAATGATTCATCGTATTGTAGCATGAATATGCAAAAAAAGAAAGTGCATAAATTAAATTTCATAAGCAAAAACGAAATCCGGGGATAACCCCCGGATTTACGTTAGGCTTTCACTTCGATGATGTTGATTTGAGAGGCCTGATAGGCTGTTTCATTCAAAATGATATCCGTGATCTGTGCAACAGCCTCCTCGGTCAGTCCCTCCTCCGGCGCAGGAACGGCAACAGTAATCGCGTCATTGCCGATATATACCACGCAATCGGCAAAGTTTTTCGCGATCAGCAGATTTTCGATCTGCGACTCCTTCATGGAGCTTGTCGCCATGGCTGAGATCGCGTTCATAGCCGAGTCGATCGTCTCCTGAGACGCCGTCTCCGCAGAAGCCGCCGTCTGCAGCAGCTGCAACGCCTCATCGCGGGAGACCTGCCGTGTCAGACGTGCCTCCGAGAAATACCCGGAGGCTGAGGCAGCCATCTTCTGTGCCCGCGCAGCGGCCTCCTCGATGCCCTGATCCATGGTGGAAACCATCTCCGCTTCCGGATTGCCCCAGCGCCGGTTGTACGACCAGTTGAGAAGTACAGCCGCCGCCACGAACATCAGAACCGCCAGCAGAGTAAGATTCCGTTTCTTCGTTTTTGTCATTTCCTTTTCCTCCCTTTTCCTATTCACCCATTCTCAGTATCGTGATCTTATCCGATCCGAAACCAGTATATGAGCCGACCGCGCGAAGTATATCCAGTTTGACAGCTGCATCGTCCGCACCTTCACAAATCACGACCACGCCGTGCTCGGAAATCAACACCTCTGCCCTGCCGACGCCTCTCGTATCGGAAAGAGCCGCACACAGGGAGGCCTCCGGGCCGTCTTCAGTCTCCGTCTTTTTTCCGCCCGGCAGCAGCAGGATCAAAAGTCCGATCATCAGCACAAGCAGCGGATATCTGAACGATTCCAGCTTCTTTACGATTCCGTCAATCTTCATCTGTCATCCACTCCTGATGTTCGTCATCCAAACCCAGTTCAGCGGCAATGAGCTGACGCAGCCGCTCCTTCTGTTCGACCGTTACGCTGCCGGTCAGCGTGACGCGCTCCGGGACCCAAAGTCCCTCTGTGTCCCAACGAGCCGTGACGCTGGCTGTCAGAGAGGCTGCGCCGAGTCTCTGTGCCTGTTTTTCAATATAGTCCGCACACTCCTGCTCGATGACCCGACGTTCCAGCCGTCCGACGCGAGCCATTGTATCCTCCGTCATTTCCGTCCCGAGCTCACGGTAACGGGCAAGCTCGAGGGAGTACTGCGAATAATCCAGGCTTTTGAACTCAGTTGCTAAACACAGCAGCAAAAGTGCAGAGCAGCCAAGCGCAGTCACTTTTTTTACGCTTCCCTCCGGCGCGAGGCTCAGTGCAAGGCCACAGAGGACAGACAGCGCACAGATTTGACTGACAAAATCCCTCATCCCGTCACCGTCCTGATCGCCGAGACAAAGCAGAACAACAGCATCAGCCCGTAGGCGGCAACAAGCCCGAGCAGCATCCCCATCACAGCAGAAAAATGCCCGAGAAGCTTTGCAATCCTCCCTCCCGCCATTGCCTCGGCCACTGAAGAAGCGAGCAGGAACAGGATCCGTTTCACTGCAAAGGAGACAAATGGCGCAAGACACATCGAACAAACCGCGATCATCCCGAAAGCTCCGGCTGTATTGCGCACAACAGAGGCCGCCGCCAACACAGAGGACGCGGCATCGGACAGTATTTTCCCAACCACCGGCACGGCTGCCGAGATCACGGTTTTTGCCGCCTTGACCGCAGCCGCGTCTGTGCTGCCGGTGACGATGCCCGTCAGTGACAGGAAACCGGTAAATACGACCGTCATGCCTGTCATGATCCATCCTGCCGCCTTTTTTCCGAGCTTCAGCGTCGCGCCGATGATCGGGTTGTCATATATCGCCGCGCAGACTGACAGCGCAATCAGGGCATTTATCAGCGGCAGAAGCACAGCTTGGGAGATTGCCATCATCAGCTCCAGCGCCATACAGGATACACCGTAGCGCGCGGAGGCAGAGCCCGGTGCTCCACATGCCGCGGAGGCGGAAAAAATAACCGGAAGCGCAGCCTTTGCGTAGTCCGATAGCTCCAGCATTGTACTCATAGCCTGTCCGATCACGCTGCTGAGCCCGTCGGAGAGCAGCAGCGCGATCGCAGCACAACCGGCAAGCTCTATATACTCCCCCTGGCTCCGATTCACTGTCAGCGTACCGCCAACGGTGCATAAAAGTGTCACTGTAAACACCGGGATCGCTTCCCTGCCGTATTCCCGGAGACGTTCCGCCGCAAGCTCCAGAAGGCGGTTCCAAAGCCGTTCAAGCGCGCCTGCGCTGTCATAGCTGCCGTCGAGAGTCAGCTCGCCGCCGATTTCGCGCAGTTCCTCCGGAAGCGTATCGCGAACAGCACGGATGTCAAGCTCTTCACCCATTTCCTCCGCTGTGTTCACCGCATAAGCCTGAACAGTCAGCAGAGGCAGCATCAACAGGATCAGAACGGTCTTTTTCAAAGGAAGCCTCCCAGTATCTTCAGCATACTGATAAGCAGCGGCATGATGACGCCCAGTGCACAGAACGTGCCGGCAAGCTCCACCGCCGAGGCCGCCGCCGTGTGCGATGCGTCGCGGCAGAGATCGGCAGTCAGCCGCGTCACGATCGCCGCAGCTACGCACTTGAGTACGGGCAGGATATAGGTCTCTGTCAGGCCGAAGCTTTTACGAAGCAGCTCTGTCAGTTCTCTCAGACCGCTCCCGACCCGGAGGGAAGAAAGAACGATCATTACAATCGCGGCAAGGCTGAGGGTCGCCGAAAGCTCGGGATTGGTCCGGCGCAAAATCAGCCCGATCATCAGCGTGCATACCGCAGCAGCCGAGATTCGAAACAGCAGATCCATCAGAGTCCGAACAGGCTTTTGATAAGGGAAAACAGCTCACTGATCTTCTGCACTACGATCATCAGCACCACAACCAGCGCCGTGATCGTCGTCATCAGCGCCTGCTCTTCCCTTCCGGAGCGCTGCAGAAGAATATTCAGCACCGCGACCAGAATTCCGACCGCGGCAATTTTAAAAATCAGATCAACATCCATGCTTCACCTAAAGGATCAAAAGGCACAGGAACAAACCGGCGGCAGCGCTGAGCGCAAGAGCCAGCCGGCGCTGCTCCGGAAGCTGTGAACGCAGCCGCTTCAGCTCCTGCTCAAGCTGACCGAGGCAATGGTCACAGGCAGACAGCTGATCGGAAAGCTCATATCGTCCGAGCGTTGCGCCGAGCGGCATGAGAAAGAAGCGCTCCGTATCCGGAAGTGCGCTGCACGCCTCATTCCAGATCTCTGAAAAGCACATTTCTCCAAGCCCGGTCATATCATCGGCAGCGGCTCGAAAGAAACGGCCCGCCTCGCCTCCAGCCCGGTCACCGGCAAGGCGCAGCAGCTCTTCGATCGGACAGAGCCGCGCGGCAAGCTCTTCCCGGACGGTTCTCAAGCCCCAGCAGAGGCCTTCAAGGAGGCGCAGCTCCCGCCTTCTTGTCATGATCAGACGACAGGCGATCCAGAGGCACGCGCTCATCACCGCCAGCAGTCCCGCGATTTTCATTTCCAAGCCTCCTCAGATCGTACTGCCGCTCGCCCTGTTCCATCCGGATGATCAGCAGCCGGGAAAAAACCTGCTCGTCCAGGAGCAGACGATAAAGCGGCCTCTTTTTTAAATCTTCAAGCTCAGCTGCGTGGGCTGTGGCGATCAGCCCCACACCGCAGCCGATGATCTCCCGTACCGCCTCCAGATCCTCCGCCTGCGATATTTCGTCCATCGCGATGATTTCCGGATTCATTCCGCGCAGCAGCATCATGCTTCCGGCCCTCTTGTCAAGACCGCTGAGAACGTCGCAGTGCGCGCCGAGCGCGAACTGCGGCCGCCCTGCGTCACAGGCTGCGATTTCACAGCGCTCGTCGATCAGACCGATCCGGCGTCCCCGAGAAGACAGTGCGCGCACGATTTCCCGCAGCGCGGTGGTTTTTCCTCCTCCCGGCGACGAGATGATCAGCAGATTTTCGATCCCGTCCGCGTTCAGCTGTCGGAGAACTCCGTCGCAGACGCCGCGGCATTCCCGCGGGATACGCACAGCAAGCGAGGTGTAGCTCCGAAAGCCGCTGAGTTGTCCGTTTTGTATCACCGCCGATCCGCATACACCGATGCGGAGCCCGTGAAAACTGATATAGCCTCGGGAGAGCGCCGGCGCCGCCGTATGCAGCGAAGCGCCGGTCGCTTTTTCCAGAATACGCAGCAGATCGTTTTCCGAGATCAGATCATCCGCAAAGGGGATCTCACTGCCATGCAGAAGCATCATCGGGGCCTGTCCGATCCGAAACCGCAGCTCCTCCGCTCCGCGCAGCCGTTCGCGGCAGCGCAAATCCAAATATCTCGCAGGCAGGAGCTGCAGGGCCAGTTCCGTTCCGTTCATTGTCTCACTCCCCGCGTCCATTCTATTAGCCGTCTGCCTGGTTTATGCATGAAAAAAACACCGCCGAAGCGGTGTTTTTTCATATACGCTTGTGCTCAGGCGAACATCCGTTCGATCTGTCCCTTGGACTGAACGCCGACGGAGCTTGCCTTCACGCCGCCGTCTTCAAAGACCATCAGCGTGGGGATGCTGGAGATGCCATATCTTGCAGCAAGCTCGGGGCATTCGTCCACGTCGACCTTGCAGACCTTCACCTTGCCCTCCTGCTCCTCGGCGATCTTGGCAATCGTCGGAGCGAGCATCCGACAGGGGCCGCACCAGGTCGCCCAGAAATCGACCAGAACGGGCTTGTCGGAGCTGAGAACCTCCTGCTCAAAATTTTCCTCGGTAATGATAACTTCTGCCATGTTTTTATCTCCTTTCTATGATTCTTGCAGCAATTGATAGATATACTCCTGCAGCTGGCTCTCTTTCATTGAGCCGAACTGCTGATGCATCAGGCTTCCGTCGGCGCGGATGAACAGGGTGACGGGAATGGCATTGATCCGGTAAGCTTCGGCAGCGCTGAAATCAACGTCGAAAAACAGCGGAAAGCTGTAAGCGTTCTCCTCCCGGGCAAAGGCTGTTGCGCTGTCGACCGTATCATTGTAGCCGTCGGTCAGATCGACCATCAAAAACTGGATTTCTCCCGCATATGTCTCCGCAGCCGTGTCAAAATACGGCAGCTCCGCGCGGCAAGGCGGGCACCAGGTCGCCCAGAAATTGACGATGATGGGTTTGCCAAAATAATCGGACAGAGAGACGCTGTTTCCTTCCTCGTCCAGTACGGTAAAGTCAGCTGTCTGCTCGAGTGCAGGTTCCGGGGTGACAGCCGGATCGGATTCCGCTGCCTCCGAAGAGGCCGCCGGGTTCTCCTCCGGCGAGGGAGAGTTCGTCACCGGTGGAGCTTCGGGTACGGAGAGCTTCTGATACAGCAGCGCTCCGCCGCCAAGCAGGAAAAGGAGCAGGGCTATTAAAATCAAAGCGGTTTTGGATTGTTTCATATTTTGTCCTCAGCGCAGCAGCGCCATCCATCGGTCCAGCAGACCGAATGCCATCAGCAGGCCGATGACGATCAGAAAGCCGCCGCAGATGCGGTTAATGACTTCATAATGAGCCTTGATCCAGCGAAATACCCCGCTCAGCTGCTCAAGCAGCAGCGCAGAGATCAAAAACGGCAGCCCGAGGCCGAGCGAGTAGCACACCAGAAGCAGCAGCCCCTGCATGGCCGTACCAGAGCTGGAGGCCAGCATCAGCGCCGAGCCGAGAAAAGCGCCGACACAGGGCGTCAGGCTGACGGAATAGACGAGTCCGAATACAAAAGCGGAGAAAACGCCCGTCACCGTGCGCCCGCGGTCCATTCCCTTGAAAAACGGCAGCGGGACGATTTCAAGATAGGCCAGGCCGAACAGAATAACGATCAGCCCGCATCCAAGAGAGACCATGCGCTGATATCGCACAAGGAAGGAACCGAGGGTCCCGGCAAACAGCCCCATCAGGCAGAAGCAAAGCGTGAAGCCAAGCACAAAGGCCAGAGCCCGCGGGAGATTGGCCTTCTTCCGGTCTGCATTGCCCGCAAAGTAGGACACATAGACCGGCAGCATCGGCAGCATGCAGGGTGAGACAAAGGAAATAAGCCCCTCCAGGAAGGTGATCAGATACTGCATCGGCAAGTCCTCATTCCGCGCGGGTAAAATCGCCGTGCACGCCGCCGCTCTTGGAGAGCAGGCGGATATCTGTGATGACCATATCCCGCTGCACGGCCTTGCACATATCATAGACCGTCAGCGCCGCAACGGAAGCCGCCGTCAGCGCCTCCATCTCCACGCCGGTGCGCCCGTCGCAGCGGACCGTTGCCCGGATCTCCACGGAGAAGCGCTCCTCGTCGAGGGAAAGAGAAAGATCAACGCCGTCGATCAGAATCGGGTGACACATCGGGATCAGCTCCGGCGTGCGTTTGGCACCCATGATCCCGGCGATCTGCGCCACGGTCAGCACATCGCCTTTTTTGACGCCCCCGCTTTGGATGAGGCGAAAGGTCTCGGCGTTTACCAGCACGCGGGCCGCCGCAACGGCGGTACGCCGGGTCTCACTTTTCTCTCCGACGTCAACCATTCTGGCCCTGCCCTGTTCGTTAAAATGCGTGAAATCCATACCGCACCCCTTCGTTCGATTCTGCGCTGATTATACGACGAGGCTCTTCGTTCGTCAAGGGAGGCTTATTTCTGCGCCGCAATATACTCACAGGCGCTCAGCGCGGCGATGTTCCCCTCGCCCGCCGCCTTGGCGAGCTGATACGGCTTACCAGTGCAGTCGCCCGCCGCAAACACGCCGGGGACGCTGGTGGACATGTTGCGCTCGGTGACAATACCGCCGTTTTCGTAAACGAGGCCGGGCACAAGCCGCGTCACGGAAACCGTGTCCTTGATGATGAACACGCCGTCCACCGCGTATTCCTCGCCGCGGAAAACAACACTCTGCGCCTTCAGGCCGCCCTTGATCTCATATTTCCCGTTTTCCCGCAGACGGATCACCCGGCAGCCGATGCCCTCGAGAAAATCGGCGTCCTCGACGGCCTCATTCCCGCTGCCGATTACAGCGACGGTTTTTCCTCGGTAGAGCATGCCGTCGCAGGTCGCGCAATAGCTGACACCGCGGCCAAGATACTCACCCTCGCCGGGATAAAGGTTCTCCCGCGTGATGCCTGCGGCGATGATGAGCGCGCGGCACTGATAAAAGTCGCTGCCGACCGCAACGCCGAACACATCGTCCATCGGCATCACATTCAGCGCCCGCCCGCGGATCACATCCGTCGCGTTCTCATCGATCTGACGGCGGAAAAGCTCCGTCATCTCCGCGCCGCTCATCGGCGGCAGACCGGGATAGTTGGTGATCCTCTCGGCGCGGTAAAGGCTGCTGGTCTCCTCTCCGTTTGTCACGACAGCAACCGTCTTGCCGCGGTTTTTCGCGGTCAGTACCGCGGAGGCGGCGGCGACTCCCCCGCCGATAATGATGATGTCATAGCAATCGAGCATAAGGCTTCCTTTCCGAATTCTACCATTTTTCAGTGAATTCAATCATATTTTTTTCAATAAAAACAGTATAACATATTTTTATTGTAATTGCGAGGGAAATCGTATATAATAACAAAGAATTTTTCTTCAACCGAGGAGAACATACGATGGAAGAGACCAGAAATTTCATTGAAGAATTCGTCAAGGAAGATCTGTCGGAAGGCAATCGCTGCTACGGGATGCAGATCCACACCCGTTTCCCGCCCGAACCGAACGGCTATCTGCATATCGGTCACTGCAAGGCGCTGACGATCGACTTCAGCACCGCCGAGCGCTTCGGCGGCATCTGCAACCTGCGCTTTGACGATACCAACCCCGCCAAGGAAGACACCGAATATGTCAACGCCATCCAGGAGGACATCCACTGGCTGGGCTTCGACTGGGGCGACCGGCTGTTCTACGGCTCGGATTACTTTGAAAAGACCTATGAGCTGGCGCTCGAGCTGATCCGCAAGGGGCTGGCCTATGTCTGCGAGCTGACGCCGGAGCAGTTCCGCGAATATCGCGGCGATACCTCTCACCCCGCCGTCTCCCCGTGGCGCGACCGCCCGATCGAGGAGAGTCTCGACCTCTTCCAGCGGATGCGTGCCGGCGAGTTTCCGGAGGGAAAGTACACGCTGCGCGCGAAGATTGACCTCGCCAGCGGCAACTTCAACATGCGCGACCCGGTGCTCTACCGGATCCGCTACATTGAGCATCACCGTCAGGGCACCAAGTGGTGCATCTTCCCGATGTACGACTTTGCCCACCCGATCCAGGATGCGCTGGAGGGCATCACGCACTCCCTCTGCTCGCTGGAATATGAAGCGCACCGCCCGCTGTACGACTGGGTTGTGAGCAATGTGACGATCCCCGGTATCAAGCCCCGTCAGATTGAGTTTGCCCGTTTGGGCATCAATTACACGGTCATGTCCAAGCGCAAGCTGCGCCAGTTAGTGGAAGAAGGCAAGGTCTCCGGCTGGGACGATCCCCGGATGCCGACGCTCTGCGGCCTGCGCCGCCGCGGCTACACCTCCGCCTCCATCCGCGAGTTCTGCGACCGCATCGGTGTGTCGAAGGTCGACTCCACCGTGGACTGGGCGCTGCTGGAAAGCTGCCTGCGCGATGATCTGAATGCTCATGCGCGCCGTGTGATGGCGGTTTTGCACCCGGTGAAGCTCACTGTAACGAATTATCCCGAGGGGCAGAGCGAGCTGCTGGAGATCGAGAATAATCCCCTCGATGCTGCCGCCGGAACGCGTCAGGTCAGCTTCTCCCGTCACCTCTGGATCGAAGCCGACGACTTCATGGAGCTTCCCGCGCCGAAGTACAAGCGCCTGCACCCCGGCTTTGAGGTCCGTCTCAAGGGTGCCTACCTCGTCACCTGCACCGGCTGCGTCAAGGACGAAAACGGAGCCGTCACCGAGATCCTCTGCGAATACGATCCGGACAGCCGCGGTGGTGATCCCGCCGACGGGCGCAAGATCAAGGGCGCGACGATTCACTGGGTGGACGCGTCCAACTGCGCCGACGCTGAGGTTCGGCTCTATGATTATCTGTTCAGCGATCCCGAGCCGGACGGCCCGGACAAGAATTTCCTTGACTGCCTGAATCCGAACAGCCTTGAGGTACTCAGCGGCTGCAAGGTTGAAGCAAGCCTGGCAGAGGCCCCGATGCCCGAGCGCGGCAAGAGCGCCGAGGGATATCAGTTCATGCGGCAGGGCTACTTCTGCCTTGACAACCGCGACGCGAGGCCCGGCCATCTGGTCTTTAACCGCTCCGTCGCACTCAAGGACAGCTTCAAAAAGTAAGAAAAACAGGACGCCTAAGGCGTCCTGCTTTCAAGCTGTCGACAAAGTGTCGACAGCTTGAGCAGCAAAAGGGAACTTCTGAAAAAAGTTCCCTTTTTGTATGGATTGAACGCAGAAATGGGACTCCCGCCCCCTCTCTGCGCTCTCCCCCTGCAGGCCTTTCCCTGGCCGCAGAGCTTTGTCTACAGTCTGAAAGCAGGACGCCTAAGGCGTCCTGCTTTTTGATACGATCAAAGATTGGAAAGCTGGGAAAACGCTTCGGCGATCCGTTCTGAAAACCCAAGGCTTGCTCCGAGGATTGTAAACACGATCATAATGATCAGCCCGACCAGAAGCGCACACCAGTAGGAACGGGCATAATTGCGGAGGTTGATATTATCCTCGTTAAAGGAGAAGATGATCAAACAGATCAGCCCGACAAGCGGGATCGAGAACAGAAACTGGTACCCGAAATAAGCCCAGGGGCTGAGCGGACGGTTTTGCGGGGGAAGGTTCTGAGATACAGCATAGACATTCGACGGCTCGAGCCTCTGCCCGCAGTTCTGGCAGTAGGTGCCGTGCGCGCTGATCGGCGATCCGCAGCGTGGACAGTTCATTGGCGATCCTCCTCTATATGTTGGTAAATCGATGATACTCGATCGAATGGCTGCTTGTCAAGCATCCTTAATCGGTCAGATCGATCATATAGCTCGCGTCGGAACCGAGGACAGTGCTCGGCAGGGTACCGTTCCACTGCTTGATCCAGTAGTAGTCAATCAGCTTCTCGGAGAGAGACTCGGAGATGCGCTTGTTCATCTCTGCCTCTTTTTCACCGGCATAGAGCGCGGCCTCCGCCTGGATCTTGGTGACTTCCAGCTCGGCGTTGGCGGCGATGACCGACTTTTCAGCCTCGGCATTGGCGGCGATCACGGCGCGCTTGGCAATTGCCTCTTCCTCCATGGTCTTCTGGGCCTGCTCGGTCTCCGCGGTGAGCTTGTTTTGCGCGGCGACCTGCTTTGCCTCGACCGCTGCGGTAAAGGCGTCGGTAAAGTCAATGTCCTCAATAGCGATGGAGACGATCGTGATTCCGTAGCGCTTCATGTCCGTCGAGGTGGAGTCCGCGATTTGATCGGACAGTGAGTTGCGCTTGGCGATCAGATTCTCGGCAGAATACTGGGAAAAGACGGCCTTGGTATTCTCCAGAATGCGCGGATACATCACGTTTTCGTAATAATTGATGCCGACCGAACGGTACAGCTCCTGCGCTGTCTCCTGGTCGATGCAGTAGTTCACGCTCAGCTGCAGATTGACCTGCTGGATATCGCTGGAGAAGGCCTCGGTCGTGATCTGCACCTTCTGCGTGCGGTTATCCATCTTCACCACATTCTGCCAGGGCAGGATCAGATGAGCGCCGGCGTTGATGGTGCGGTTTTCCACGCGGCCGAAGGTCGTCAGAATGCCGGTGTATCCCGTGGGGACCACGGTAACGCTGCTGATCAGCAGCACAACGGCCAGCGCCAGCAGGGCCAGCAGCTGCGCGGGATTGCTTTTCCATTCGCGCTGTTTTCCCTTGACCTTCCGGGCATTGCCCTTCGCGTCCGTGATCCATTCCTCGCTTCGCTGGAAGCCGAGGATGACATAAAGAACCAGAGCCAAAATCAAGCCAAGTACCAGAGTAAACATTCCGTGATCTCCTTTCTGTCATTTTTGTCCGTGTCTGTTTACTGCTTGCCATACAATGAAATCATATCATATTTCCCCATCTGCATCAAGAATCCGGGTCCGAATTTACAGTCGATTTACAAATATCTGTCACTTTCGTCACGAATTCACGCCCATCGAAGCTATTGCGAGCTTGCAAGAGCTTCGCGTCGAAATCCGTCGCGGTGCGCACTTGATTTCATGCCCGGATTCCGAATTGCATTTTCAACGGCAGCCTCTGCCGAAAATAGTATTTTGATTTTCCGGTTGAAAAACAGAGCCCGCCGATCTTGTCAAAGGGCAGGCTCTGCTTGTTTTTCAGCCGTAGTGTTCAGACATGTAGAGGCTCAGCTTGCTCTGGATCAGTCTGGCCGCTTCTTCGGCACTCTCTTTCCCTGCGAGGAAAGCGGTGACCTCGGTTTTCAGTGTGTCCATGACCGCATCGTCCCGGATCACCAGCCGATCCGTCCCGTAGACCAGCTCCCGCATCACAGCAGCGTCCTTCTCGTTGAAGGAGGCATAGTCACTGACGTTGCTCTGCGGCCGCTGCGTACTGTTGGCCACCGCCTGCTCGAAGACAGAACGCAGAACGGGAATGCCGTCGTTGAGCGTTGGCTCCGTCTCGCCCTGCATAAAGGTCTTGATGAAGCGCCAGGCACCATCTTTGTTTCCGCTGGAGGCCATGACGCCCAGGCTTGTGTTGCAGCCTCCGGTCCAAAGGAAACCGTCACCCAGCTCAAGTTGACCGGTGTGGCCCATGCCATCGGCAGGCAGCAGCTTCATAAAGTAGGTGCCTGTTCCTGTAGAACCTGGAAAACCGAGAACAGACGCTTCATTCTTGAAGGTCATGCGCGGACGATAGCCTGCTTCGGAAGCAAAGTCATTGGAGATCAGCCAGTCGCAGCCAGGACTGCAGAAGGAGGCTCCCTCCGGCGGGGTGACCGGGATGTGCTTCATCAGCTCCAGCCATCCGATAAACACTGGACTGTCAAAGCTGCAAGTCCCGTTGGCTCTGTCCATGAACTCTGCCGTAGCCGCCCAGGAGAACAGAAAGATCAGCTGTTCCTGCGTCATGTAGGGTGCGCTTTCTTCCCGCGTGAGCACTTCCAATGCTTTATCAGTCGTCCATTCCTCCCGGCTGATTCCGAGTTGCTCTGAGCCGAGTATGGTAAGCAGGGTGAACTTGTCCGTGTACTCATACAGGCCGCCTCTCTCGGTCAGCGCGGAGAAAAGGCTGGGGATGAAATTTTCCCGGCTGATGTCAGGATCAGCGTCGATATAAGGCAGAAGATCGGCTAAAAGCTGCCGATCTACCGCACCGGGCGGGAGCAGGCTGGTGTCCAGCACGTCGATCTCGTTCTCCGTCGCAAGCTGAATCATCAGCTTGTTCCGCTCTGCCTCGTCATGCCAGACCATGGGCTTGAGGACGATGCGGTATTCGGGGTCGGTCTGATTGAAGCGCATAATCGCGTCCAGCAGCACTTCTGAGCAGGTATAATCGGTCTCGCTGTACTCATAGCCCTGGGCCGTCGCGTCGGCAAAGCAGCCCAGCGTCAGCATCTTCTTCACCGGCACCATGCCGGGGCTGACCTTCGTGAGCTTGCCGTTTGCAGGATAGAACAGGTCTCCGTTTGAGTTTTCCAGCCCATTGAAGGCGCTGTAGCCCTCCAGACTCGCATAATTGAGGGCTACGTCCATCCAGTTGAACACCGGGCTCATGCTGCCTGTGTGCGGGTCATATTCCTGCAGCACTCGCTCCTTTGTGACTAAAATACGCCCTCGCTGACTACTGTAAACCGGCTCCCACAGCAGTCCTTCCACCGGATCCCAGCACCGGAGGGTTTCCCTGTCAAAGAAGCAATACCCGCTATTGGTGGATAAATAGGGCTTTCCTCCGATCCAAACACATTGCGTAAAGCCCATCAAAGGCAGATCGAGCTTGCCGAGGATCTGCGCGTCGGGACTGATTAGCCGCACTGTCTCGTCGTCGTTCAGGATCGCTCGCTCTTTGTCCAGGGCGACAAGTCCGGTCAGATAGGGATCGCTGTCATTTCCGTTTCTCCAGAAGTCGATACGGGTGCAGGTCTGCTCATCTGTCTGCGTGTCCAATACGATCAGATAGTAGTTCAGCTTGCGAGAAAAATCCCTGTTTATCATTTCCGCATCGGAATAGCCCTCCATCAGTCGTATCCAGACCGCGCCATCCGCCACGGAGAAGGCTTCGATCCGCGGGTATTTCGCTTCGCCGGTTTCCAACTCCCAGCTCTGCCATTCGTCCGCGAGGGTATCATAGCGCAGCACAGCAAAGCCTCCGTCCGGCGTCTCGGCGTGAAGATACAGGCAGTCGCCAAAGCTCTGCACGCCGCCGAAGTCTTGATAGCCCTCCGGCATGGGCAACTCTGTCGTAACATACCCGGGTTCTGTCTCGGTAGAGACCTGCGGTTCGCCGATAACGAACAGGTCCGGCTGCTCCTCGCTCTCCGGCTTTCCACAGGAGCAGAGCAACAGAAAGGCAAGCAGAAGGGGCAAAAACTTTCTGATTCTCTTCATCATCTTACCCCAGCGCAATGTTGATCTGCTGTACCATGCTGCCCGGCTCAAATTGCAGCGGCTCATCAGTCGTGCGGATTTCCAGTTCCCGCGCAATGTGCTCCAGCGTCTCCAAATCAGAGGTGCCACCCACGTTGATCATATAGCCCTCGTCTAATGAGAACAGCAGCACATAGTTTTCCCGACTGATCACGTTTTCCCTGTCTGTCACCCCGGGACGGAGGTGGATCTCCTTTTCACAGGTAAGCTCATATACCTCAAAGCGATCCCAAGTCTCATGCTTAATGATCTCGCAGGCCCCGTTGAAGACCAGATAATGATCCTTGAAGGCGTAGTTGATCGTCACCAGATAGGGAATGCCGACGTCATGGATACCGGGCTCCGGGAAGAAATCTGTTTCCCTCTGCCGTTCATCCAGCAGGTATTCCATCCACCCGACGTTTTCCGGGTCCCATACCGGGCTGCCTTTGCTGATATCTGTACCGGGAATCCAGAAGGTGGGGGCCTGAGGCAGCCAGCCCGGCCGGAACTCCGCCTTATGAGGCGCCTCCTCACCGCCAAAATAGAAGCAGAAGCCATGCTCGCAATGGTCTCCCCAGCGCATTTCCTTCCCTTCGCTGTCTGTGAAGATCCACATTTGATCCTCGGCGTTTTCTTTGGTGAGTTCTCTGGGCTCTACCCGGAACAGACCGAGGGCGTAGGCGGTAATGGTAAAAAGGGAGACCAACACCGCCGCAACAAGCAGTGTGCTCCCGATTCTGCGGCGTATACGGCGGGGCTCCGCGCTTTCCTCCCGGTAAGCGAGAAAGCGCTCCGCTTTCCGGACATTCTCTGCCCGGACGCCGCCGATGGCTTTGAGCAGTTCAAATGGCTCTAACATAATCCTTCCTCCTGTAAATAGACACGCAGTTTTTTCCGCAGACGAAACAGGGTTGTTTTTACCTTGCTTTGGGTGCAGCCGCTCTTTTTGGCGATCACCGCTACCGGTGCGAGGAACCAGTAGCGCGAGAGAAAAATGACCTGATCCGTCTCCGGCAGCGCATTGACAAAACGGTCGATGGCTTCTTCCAGTTCTCGGGCTTCTACTTCACGCTCCGGATCTGACTGGCCCATCACGCAATCACTCAGCTCGTCCAGCGCCAGAGGGACCTCACCGCCTCCACGCTTGAGACTATGTTTCGCGCGGTAGCGATCCAGCGCCAGATGCCGGGTGATCGCACCAAGAAAGACAGAAAGCAACGACGGTCTCTCGCTGGGCATCCGGTTCCACGCGCGAAGCCAGGTGTCGTTCACGCATTCCTCCGCGTCTTCCCTGTCTGCGCAGATATTCATGGCGATTCGTTGGCAGTATCTGCCGTACTTCCGGTCAGTCTCGGATATGGCCTGATCCGAGCGCTGCCAGTACAGATCAATGATTGCCGTGTCTTCCATGGTAAAACCTCCTTGAGAGCTCTCATTCCTATAGACGGAAAGCAGTTCGACAGGTTACAGGAAAAAGCTGTTATTTCTTCACTGAATAAAGCACATGGATGCAAAAAAGCCCGCCGCAGAAGCGGCGGGCGAAAGCTTTTATCACGGGGAATACAATTGAACGTACTCTACGGCCACATAGCCCTGCCGGCCTTGAAACTCGATCCGCGCAAAATCGCCGATCCATCCCAGGACGGAAAACACCGCACCCTGCGGCACACGCGCCATCACCTCGGCATCAAAGCACGGCGCCGCTCGCAGGGAAATATAATCCTCGCAATCCGCCGTATAGCTTGCCTGACGGTTCAGTGAAAATCGAAGCTGTTCCAAATCCTCATATGGATAGCCGTCTGTGTCAGAAAAGTGCCACCATTCCCCGGCGTAGCCGTCAAAGCCGGCCGCTGTCATCGTCTGTTCCAGAAGCATAGCGTTATCCCGCGCTTCGTCCGAAACGTCGCTGTAATCGCGGTCTGCCTGCGGGGTAAAATCGTCGAAATCGGTGGGCATCTCCAAGAGCGATCCGTCCCGATATACTATTGTAAGGTCAACGGTGCCGCCGTTGGAATGGGAGGAATGACCGGTGTAAGGATTCGCCACCCAGGTCGCATCCGGCACAACGTCCCACAGCCTGAACTGCGCGTCGCTCGGCCGGTAAGCGTCCCAGATCTTCAGGCAGTATCCGCTTTCTTTCAGCGTGTTCTGAACGATCATCAGCTTTTTGACCGTACCGTATCGCAGCCAGGCGTCCGAAAAATCATAGATCGTCTGCCCTGTGAAATTATCGGGCGTCGCATAGCGCAGCTCCACCAGGATGCCGGGAATATAGTCCGTCACACAGACAAGCTCGCTGTCCACAGGCTCAATGACAAGCGGAGCAGGAGAATAGATCGGCTCATCGACAGGTTCATTCCTCATCTCGTCCGGCAAGGGCTGCGTCTCGTGAGGGAGGACAGACGAGGGCATTGTATTGTTCTCTGCCGACAAATGCGGCGAGTTTGTTTCATCGTTCCCGCAGCCTGCCATCAGCAGAATCATCACGCAGAAAAGACCGGCTAACAAGCGTTTCACAGCTTCACCCCCTGTGTGGATCATAGCACGTGCAAAGGATCCTGTCTCTTAATTATTCTGAAGAAGTCTCATAGCAAGCGAAAAAACACCATCTGTCGCGGACAAGGCCTGACAGATGGTGTTAAATATTGGAGCTGGTAATGTGACTCGAACACACGACCTGCTGATTACGAATCAGCTGCTCTACCGACTGAGCTATACCAGCGTTTGCCGGGTTATAGTATCACAATCGAAGGGATAAGTCAACTAAAATCTAACAGATTACTAATAGTATCGAATTGATAACCGGCAGTATTTTTTCGTTACCGAGTTTCATTCAGCAGTTACAGTCAAGGACCGGTCAGCGTCACAAGCGATGGAAAATGTTCTGATAAGCCGGCGAATATACCCGTTTTCCGAATGCAACTGCTTTACACTTCGAGTTACATAATCCCTGAAAATAAAAAATCATCAAAGAGTTATCAACACTTTCCACAGAATTGTCAACAAAACAGATTCCGAAAACGGCTCAATACCTGCCTTTCCCGGAACGTTGGAGATCAAATCGAAAATTGACAGAAATAAAGCAAAGATTTCGGTTTACATAATGATATTTTGAAAAGGGCAGACAGACCGGCAGTGCGGCGTGCAGTCGCCGTTTTCTCTGAGCGTCTTCAGACAGCGGCTGTTCATCTTCACGTTGAAGCGAAAGCGGATCAGATCCTGGATGATGGCGTTGCCCCAGCCGTAAGAGAGATACCGCTGCAGTGATTGAAAAACCAGCGGATGGATGATTTCGTCCGGCTTCATCGCTTATTCCCTCTCAAACAGCCGGGATGTGCCCGGATACAGGAGCAGCCCGGAGTCGGTAAAAGAAAAATAATTCTGACCGGCGATAATCAGATGGTCGTCCAGCGTGATCTCCACCAGCTGCAGCGCCTCGCGCACACGCCGCGTCAGCAACTCGTCGTCCCGCGAGGGCGAAGGATTGCCGGAGGGATGATTGTGCGCTAGGATGACGGAGCTGGCCCTTGACTTGAGGGCCGATTCCACGACAAGACGAATATTGAGATTCACGCTGTCCACAACACCGTTGGCCAGCTCCGTGCAGCAGATCAGCTGCTTTTGCGGATTGAGGCAGAGCATCAGCGCCTTCTCCGCTTTTTCCATCCCGAGGCGCGGCACCAGATAGGCGGCCGCGGCCGAGGAATTTGGAAAGCTTGTCAGGTCGCGCGTGCGGCTCATGGCGCAGCGGCGCGCGATCTGCGGTACCAGATGGATCAGGGCTGCCGCATTCGGCCCGATGCCGGGAACGGCCTGCAGCTCATGCACCGACGCGTCAAACACGGCGTCCAGCGAGCCGAAATGGTCCAGCAGCGCGTGGGCGAGCGTATTCGTGTCGCGCCTGGGGATCGCATAGAAGAGCAACAGCTCCAGCACATTGAGGTCGTTGAAATTGTCCAGCCCATAGTCGGTGAAGCGGTCTCTCAGCCGTTCACGGTGTCCGTCGTGTACGCCCATCGTCTCATCCCTTTTCCAGTATTACAGATCCATGGTCGCGTATGCGTTCAGATCGCTGCCGGCGCGAACCCCGGCGAGATATTCATAGTAGCCCTGCGCGCCGATCATAGCGCCGTTGTCGCCGCAGAGCTTCAGCGGCGGGATAAAAAGCTCATACCCCTGCGCCGCGGCTGCCTTCTGGAACTCGGCGCGGATGCGGGAGTTGGCGGCGACGCCGCCGGCGATGACTATCTTGCTGCGTCCGAGCTCCTTGGCGGCCTGCATCGTGCGCGGCACCAGACTGTCGCTGACAGCCTTGGTAAAGGACGCAGCAAGCGCCGCGCGGTCGATCTCCTCCCCTTTCTGCTCCGCGTTGTGGACAAGGTTGATGACCGCCGTTTTCAAGCCGGAAAAGCTCATGTCATAGGGATTGCCGTCCACATGGGCGATCGGGAAGCTGTACTTTGTGTCGTCCCCGCCCTGAGAGAGCTGGTCGATGGGCTTGCCGCCGGGATAGGGCAAGCCGAGCACGCGCGCCGTCTTGTCAAAGCACTCCCCTGCCGCGTCGTCGCGCGTGGCGCCGATGATCTTCATGTCGGTGTAGTCGCGCACATCGACCAGCAGCGTGTTGCCGCCGGAGATTGCAAGGCAGAGATACGGCGGCTCCAGCTCCGGATAAGCCAGGTAGTTTGCCGCCATATGCCCGCGGATATGGTGCACCGGGATCAGCGGTACGCCGAGAGCCAGCGCCGCGGATTTGGCGAAATTCACCCCCACCAGCACTGCGCCGATCAGCCCCGGTGCGTAGCTCACCGCGACCGCGTCAATGTCCGCGCGCGTGACGCCCGCCTTCTCGATGGCGCGCTGCGCGAGGATCGAGATCGATTCCACATGGCAGCGGGAGGCGATCTCCGGTACCACGCCGCCGTAGACCGCATGCAGATCGGCCTGGGAGAAGATCTCGTCGCTGAGGATCCTTCTGCCGTCCTCGACGACGGCGACCGCCGTTTCGTCGCAGGTAGATTCAAAAGCAAGGATTTTCAAAGCATTAGCCTCATTTCAAAAATGTTGTCATCAATATCGCGTCCTCTTTCGGCGCGTCATAGTATCCCTTCCGGCGGCCGACCGGGCGAAAGCCGAAGCCTTCATACAGCGCGATGGCCGGGGCGTTGGACTCGCGCACCTCAAGCGTGACGAAGCTGAGCTGCAGGGCCTCTGCGCGGGCAAGCAGCGCCGCGATCAAAGCCCTGGCGATCCCCTGCCGCCGCTGGGCGGGGGCGACCGCCACATTGGAGATATAGCCCTCGTCGAGCACGTGCATCATGCCGACGTAGCCGAGTACATCCTCCCCGGCCTCGGCCACAAGGAACTCATGATGCGCGTCTGGAAGCTCCGCGTCGAGCTGCGCGCGTGTCCAGGGAATCGAAAAGCACTGATGCTCCAGCTTGACCAGCGCATCCAGGTGGCGCTTTTCGGCGTTTCCGATCTGATAGTCCATCTCAGTGTGCCTCTGCCCAGCTGTGACCGATATGAGCGTCCGCGATCAGCGGGACCGATAGCTCCGCCGTGTGCTCCATCTCATACTGCAGGATGTCGCGCACGCGCTCCGCCTCCTCCTCCGGACACTCGACGATCAGCTCGTCGTGTACCTGCAGGATGAGCTTCGCCCTCATCTCTTCCTCCCGCAGCCTGCGGTAGACACGCACCATGGCGAGCTTGATGATATCCGCGGCCGTGCCCTGGATCGGCATATTCAGCGCCACACGCTCGCCGAAGGAGCGCATGTTGAAATTAGAGCTCTTGAGCTCCGGCAGATCTCTGCGCCGCCCGTAGAGCGTGGAAACATAGCCGTCGGCGCGCGCCTGCTCCACGATGCGCTTCATATAGTCACGCACACCGTGATACTTGGAGAGATAGGCCTCGATATAGGCCTTGGCCTCGTTGGGCCAGACGCCGATATCCTGAGCGAGCGAGAAGGCGGAGATGCCGTAGACGATGCCGAAGTTGACGGCCTTGGCCCGGCTGCGCAGCAGAGGCGTGACCTCCTCCAGCGGCGTGTCAAAGACCTGCGAGGCCGTGACGCGGTGGAAGTCCTCCCCGCTCAGGAAGGCCGCCTGCATGGTCTTGTCGTCAGAGATATGCGCCAGCAGCCGCAGCTCGATCTGGCTGTAATCGGCGTCCACCAGGACCTTGCCAGGAGAAGCGACGAACATCCGCCGGATCTGCGCGCCGAGCTCCTTGCGCACCGGGATATTCTGCAGATTTGGCTCGGTGGAGGACAGGCGCCCGGTGGCGGTGACGGTCATCTGGAAGCTGGTGTGGATGCGCCCGTCCGGCTCAATGACCTTCAAAAGTCCCTCGGCGTAGGTGGACTTGAGCTTGGTGAGCATGCGATAGTCCAGCACCGCGTCGACGATCGGGTGCTTGCCGCGCAGCTTGTCGAGCACGTCCGCATTGGTGCTCCAGCCGGTTTTGGTCTTTTTCCCGGAGGGGAGCATCAGCTCGTCAAACAGCACCGTGCCGAGCTGCTTGGGCGAGAGAATGTTGAATTCATGCCCCGCCAGTTGATAAATGCTCTGCTGCAGCGCGGCGATGCCGTCGTTGAGGCTCTGGCCGTAAGCATAGAGCGCCTGCCGGTCGACGAAAAAGCCGACCTGCTCCATATCCGCCAGCACCCGGCAGAGCGGCAGCTCGATCGTTTCATAGAGCTCGGTCATGCCAAAGTCCTTGAGCTTTGCTTTCATCGGCTCGAAGAGCGCCCATACCGCCTCCGCGCCGGAGAGCTCGCCGCCGAGAACCCGCGCCGAGAGGCGCTCCGGCGCATAGTCGCTGGCGGTCGCGTCCAGCAGATAGCCGGCCAGCGCCGTATCGAATACAAAGCCATCGACGCTGAGGCCTTCCCTCATCAGCAGGCTCATCAGATTTTTGACGTTGTGGGAAATTTTCTGTGTTTTTCCGCTGAACAGCCGCCGCAGCAGCTCCTGATAGCCTTCGCCGCAGCTATTCCAGCTCACGGTATAGACCGCTTTCCCGTCGCAAAGCTCGATGCGTTCCAGATTTTCCAGCGGAAACACCGCGATTTGCGGAACTTGATCGAGCGCGTCCATCAGTGCGGGAAGCGTCTCCTCCATCACGTCAACGCGCGGCAGCGCGGCGGCACGCTCGGCCACCGCCTGCTCTTTGGGCGCTTCCACGCCCCATTTTTCGAGGAATTTATGAAAACCCAGCCTCTTGAAAAGCTCGTAGAGCTCCGGCCGGAAGTTTCGATCCCAGCGGTTTTCCTCCGGATCGAAGCGCATCGGCACCTCGCAGAGGATCGTGGCAAGCCAGTAGGATTTCCGGGCGCTCTCCTCCCCCGCGGCGAGCTTTTTCCGCAGGCTGTCCTTGATGTCGAGCGTATCTATCTCGGCATAGATTCTGTCCAGAGATTCAAAACGGCGGATCAGCTCCAGCGCAGTCTTTTCGCCCACGCCGGGAACGCCCGGAATATTGTCTGAGCTGTCGCCCATCAGGGCCTTGAGGTCGACCATACGCTTCGGCTCAAAGCCGTATTCGGCGCGGAACACCTCGGGGGTATAGAGGATCGTCTCGGTCTGGCCCATGCGGCTTTTGACATGGCAGACCGTGGTTCGATCGGTGATGAGCTGCAGGCTGTCCTTGTCGCCCGTGACGATGACGCAGTCCCAGCCCGCCTTCGCGCACTGTACCGACACCGTACCGAGGATGTCGTCGGCCTCATAGCCCTCTTTTTCGTAGCGGCGGATGCCCATCGCGTCCAGCGTTTCCTTCAGCAGCGGCATCTGCACCGCCAGCTCCTCCGGCATCGGCTTGCGCTGTGCCTTGTAGTCGGCGTCCGCCAGATGGCGGAAGGTCGGAGCCTTGAGATCAAAGCTGACGCAAAGAGCCTCCGGCTTCTGCTCGTCCAGCAGCCGCTGCAGAATGGCAAGAAAGCCGTAGACAGCGTTGGTCGGCGTGCCGTCCGGGGCGTTGAGCGCCCGGACGCCGTAAAAGGCGCGGTTGACGATGCTGTTGCCGTCGAGAATCATACATTTCATCGCTTGTTACCTCTTTAGCTGGGCTTCCCCGCGCAGACGGATGATCTCGTCGCGCAGCTGCGCCGCGATCTCGTATTCCAGCATCTGCGCCGCCTTCTTCATCTTGCTCTCGAGCGAAGCGATCAGCTCGCGGCGCTCGCGTTCGGTCATCTTCAGGCCGTTTGCCTTTGTCGGGGCGGTGGATGCGTCGGTGGAGATTTCCAGCAGCTCGCGCACATTCTTGACAATGGTCTGCGGAACGATGCCGTGCTCCTCATTATAAGCCATCTGCTTGGCCCTGCGGCGCTGCGTCTCGTCGATGCAGGCGCGCATCGAGGGCGTGACGGTGTCCGCGTACATGATAACGATGCTGTCGGCGTTTCGGGCGGCGCGGCCGACCGTCTGGATCAGGCTCGTCTCGCTGCGCAGGAAGCCCTCCTTGTCCGCGTCGAGGATCGCCACCAGCCCGACCTCCGGGATATCCAGGCCCTCGCGCAGGAGGTTGATGCCGATCAGAACATCAAACTCGCCGAGCCGCAGGTCGCGGATGATCTCCATCCGCTCGATGGTGCCGATGTCGTGGTGCATATAGCGGCAGCGGATGCCGACGCCAGTCAGATAGTCGGTCAGATCCTCCGCCATGCGCTTGGTGAGCGTCGTCACCAGCACACGCTGCCCCTTTTCGATCTTGGCGTGGATCTCCCCGATCAGATCGTCGATCTGCCCTTCCACGGGGCGGACAAAGATTTCCGGATCAAGCAGTCCGGTCGGTCGGATGATCTGCTCGACGATCTGCCCGGCGCGCTCCTTCTCATAGTCGCCGGGCGTGGCGGAGACGTAGACGCGCTGGTGGATGCGTTCGGTAAACTCGTCGTATTTGAGCGGGCGGTTGTCGAAGGCGGAGGGCAGGCGGAAGCCGTACTCCACCAGCGATTCCTTGCGCGCCCGGTCGCCGCGGTACATCGCGCGCACCTGCGGCAGCGTCACGTGGCTTTCGTCCACAAAAAGCAGAAAGTCCTTCGGGAAATAATCCAGCAGCGTCATCGGAGGGCTCCCCGGCGCGCGGTTGGAAATGACGCGGGAATAATTTTCGATGCCGGAGCAGTAGCCCAGCTCCTGCATCATTTCAATGTCATAGTCGGTGCGCTGCTTGATGCGCTGCGCCTCGAGCAGCTTGTTGTTGGCCTCAAAGAACTTTACCCGCTCGTCGCACTCCGTGCGGATGCGGTCGATCGCGGCAGCGAGCTTCTCTTTCGTCGTGACATAATGGCTCGCGGGATAGATGGCCACATGGTTAAGGAGCCTCGTCGGGGTGCCGGTGACGACGTTGATCTCGCTGATGCGGTCGACCTCGTCGCCGAAAAACTCCACGCGGATCGCCCGGTCGTTGGAATAGGCCGGGAAAATTTCCACCGTATCGCCGCGCACGCGGAACATGTTTCGCTCAAAGGCGATGTCATTTCGTTCGTAGCGGATCTCCACCAGCTTATGCAGCAGCTCGTCAAAATTGCGTGTCTGCCCGGGGCGGAGAGAGATGACCATATTGGCATAGTCGATGGGATCGCCGAGGCCGTAGATGCAGGAGACGGAGGACACGACGATGACGTCCCGGCGCTCAAAAAGGCTGGAGGTCGCGCTGTGGCGCAGGCGCTCGATCTCGTCGTTGATGGCGCAGTCCTTCTCAATGAAGGTGTCGGTGTGCGGGATATAGGCCTCCGGCTGGTAGTAATCGTAGTAGGAGACGAAATACTCCACGGCATTTTCGGGAAAGAACTCCCGGAACTCGCTGCACAGCTGCGCAGCCAGCGTTTTATTGTGCGCCAGCACCAGCGTCGGGCGGTTGAGGCGGGCGATCACGTTTGCCATCGTGAAGGTTTTGCCCGAGCCGGTCACGCCGAGCAGCACCTGTTCGTCGAGCCCGTTCTCGATCCCCTGCGTCAGCAGCTCGATCGCCTCCGGCTGATCGCCGGTGGGTCGGTAGTCAGAGACAAGTTTAAAGGTGTCCATGCTTTTCTCCTCATGCTTATTCAAGATATTATACCATCATATCTACCGGAACACAAGATTTTGCGCTTGAATTCTGAAGCTTTCTTCCTGCCGGGAAATAATCATGGACTTTGCCGCGCGGCTGTGGTACAATCCAGTCGAAAAAAAATCGAAAGGAGCTCAACAATGGAAGCAACTGCTGCCGCCATGTGGCTCAACCAGACCTTCGCGGCCTTTGACCAGAGCGTGACCACTGCGGTACACGGCCTGTACGACGCCGCCGGATGGTTCTTTACTCCGTTTCTGAATCTCATCTCCCTGCTCGGCAAGGGCGGCATTTTTCTGATCCTGCTTTCGATCGGATTGATCGTGTACAAAAAGACCCGCCGTTTCGGCACCGCGATGCTCCTCGGCCTGACGATTGGCGCGCTCTTTACCAATCTTTTCATCAAGGTCGTCATCGCGCGGCCGAGGCCCTACGCTGACGAGGCGGGCTTTTTCTACCCACTCTGGCAGCTGATGGGTTCCCACACGGAGAGCGACAAGAGCTTCCCCTCCGGGCATACCACGGCGGCCTTCGCCTCGATGGTGCCGGTGTTTCTGCTCGGGCGCAAGCGCGTGAGCTGGACGGCGCTGATCTTCGCTTTTCTGATGGGGCTGAGCCGCATCTATCTTGTGGTGCACTATCCGAGTGACGTGCTGGGCGGCTTGATCGTCGGCACGATCGCGGGCGTCATCGCCACGCTGGTCTCCGAAAACGTGATCCCGAAGCGCTTCTTCACCATGGATTTCTACCGGCCCAGGCCGAAGAAAACCGGCAAGCATCAGGCGCCGGCAGCATAAAGAAATGACAGGTTCAAACGCGAACCTGTCATTTCTTTTGTCTCAAACGTTCCGCCAGCGCCTCGTCGGCTTCGGCGAGCAGCGTCCGGTATTCGGTGTAGATCACCTTCCCCGGCAGCGCGCCGGAGGGCTTTCGCACAAAACGCAGCATCGTGTAATCCACCGGGGTCTTCCCCCCCTCGCGGCCCTGGGAATGATAGACCGCGAGGCTTGCCGCCTGCAAAAGCGTCCGCTCAGGCGGCTCCTCGCCCTCGCAGCGGATGATGACGTGGCTGCCGTGCACCTTCTGCGTGTGCAGCCAGTAGTCGGTGCGGTGGGCGGTTTTGGTCGTCAGCTCGTCATTTTGGAGGTTATTGCGTCCGACTAGGATCTCCAGGCCGTCGTCCGAACGATAGAGCAGCGGCCCCTGCGGTTTGAGCTTCTCGGGCTTCCCCTTTTTCTGCTTTTTGAGCCAGCCCGTCTCGATCAGCTCCCGGCGCAGATCGCTCAGATCCTTCTCGCTCGCGGCGCGCTCGATCTGATCCAGCACGCTCTCGAGATAGTCGAGCTGCTGCTCTCCCTGCGCGATCAGCACGGTCAGATGCTCGGCTGCCGCCTTGCGTTTGTTGTATTCCTTATAGAGCGCCGCGGCGTTTTGCTGCGGCGTTTTCAGCACGTCGAGCGGGATCGTGACCTCGGGGCAGTCCTCCTGATAAAAGTCCTCACAGCGAAGCTCCCGGTCCCCTTTTTTCAGGCGGTAGAGATTGGCGGTCAGGAGATCGGCCGTCCGGCGCACCTCGTCCCGTGTCTCGGTGCGGCGGAATTCCTCGCGCTGCAGGGAGAGCTTTCGCTGCAGGCGGTCGCGCGCCGTGCGCACCGTGCGCAGCAGATCATGGCTGCGGCGACGCTGACGCTCCAGCCGCTCACGCTGCACGTAAAACGCATCGAGCAGCTCGCAGAAGCTGTCATAGCGGCGCGTCTCCATCGCCTCACCGTACTGCGCGACCGGCATGAAGCTGAAATCCTTCGGCGCCCCGTTCTCGAGCAGCATGGTCGGCGTATAATCACTCTCGCGCAGACGCCCGATCAAACCGCGCAGCGCGTCCGGCAGCCGATCATAGTCATCCTCGCAGGCAAACGCCAGCTCCCGGCAGATAAGCGGTGAAAGACCGGAGAAACGCCCCAGCAGCCAGCGGTCAGGCGGTATACTGCGATCGGCGTCCCCGACGAGGGCTTCGATCTCCTCTTCCCGCAGCTCGAAAATGCTCTTCTTGTTCTGACTCGGCGGCATGCGATAAATCATGCCCGGCAAAAGTCGCCGCAGCTCATCCCCGGCAAAGTCCATCCGGCGCAGGCAGTCGATGATGATCCCGTCCGCGCCGACAAGAATGACATTGGAGCTGCGGCCGATCATCTCGATGATCAGCGATTTTCCGGCCAGATCGCCGAGCTCGTCCCGCGCCTCCAGCTCAATCTTCAGCATTCTCTCGTGCTCCGGCTGTGTGACGGACAGGATGCGCGCGCCGGTGAGATGCTTTCGCAGCAGCATACAGAACATCGGCGGTTCGGCGGGGTTTTCAAAGCTCTCCCCGGTCAGGTGCACACGGGCGTTGCCTGTTCCCGCTGCGATCAGGAGCCTACCGTTGCCGTTTTTTCCGCGCACGGATAAAAGCAGCAGATCTCGTTCGGGCTGCTGCACTTTTTCGATTTTCGCGCCCTCGAGGCTCGGCGCAAGCTCCGCATTGAGTGCGGATAAGCAAATGGCGTCCAGCGGCATGGTCAGTCCTCCATGATATGTGCAAAGAGCTCATTGATGCGCTCCTGTCGGCCAAGCAGATACAGATAGCCGAAGAGCGCTTCCAGCCCTGTGGCGCTGTGATACTCTGCAACGCTGGCATTCTGCGGCACGCCGTGCACCTTCGCGTTGCGCCCGCGGCGATACAGGGCGCTCTCCTCCTCTGTCAGCAGAGGCAGCAGCTTTTCCATGGCTCGTGCCTGCGCCGGAGCGTTGACATAGCGCACGGTCGTGCGGTGCAGATCCTGGATGGCCTGGTGCCCGTCGGCGCAGAGCATCGCGCGCACCAGCAGCTCATACACGCCGTCGCCCACATGGGCAAGGCCAAGCATGCTGATGCGGTTGACGTCCTCCGGACTCATATGCGGATGTAGATAATCGTTCATAAGCCTACCCATGAGAAAAGGGCGAAGACCGCCCTTTTCTCAGTATTCCATATTGTCGCTGCCGTCGCTGTCTTCGTTCATTTCTGCTGCCAGCGCCAGATCGCCCGCCGGAGCCATGCCAAGCTGCGCCTGAATCTCCTGCCAGCCGTTGCGATCGACGATCACGCTGCGGGGCTTGGCGCCCTCATAAGGACCGACGATACCGAGCTCCTCCATCTGATCGACGATACGCGCCGCGCGGGAATAGCCGAGCTTGACGCGCCGCTGCAGCATGGAGACGGAGCAGGACTTGGCCTCCAGCACCGCTTCCACCGCCTGCGGGAGCATTTCGTCGTAGTCCCCGGCGGGGCTGTCGTCGGCCGCGCTGCTCTTGCCGCTGTCGCCGCCGTTTTTGTCCTCGGCAGCCTTGTTCATGTAATCCTCGATATCGGGGTTCGTCTGCACACCGGCGGCGTTTTCCTTGATGAACTGCACGACCGCCTCGCGCTCCTCATCGGAAACAAAGGCGCCCTGGATGCGGATGGGCTTTCCGACACCGACGGGAGAAAAGAGCATGTCGCCCATGCCAACCAGCTTTTCGGCGCCGCTCTGGTCAAGAATGATGCGGCTTTCCATCGCGGAGGACACAGCAAAGGCAATGCGCGAGGGCACGTTTGCCTTCATCAGGCCGGTGATGACATCCGCCGAGGGACGCTGCGTGGCGATCACAAGGTGCATACCGGCGGCGCGGCCCATCTGAGCCACGCGGCAAATGCTCTCCTCGACCTCCTTGGCGGCGATCATCATCAGATCGGCCAGCTCGTCGATGACGATGACGACCTGCGGCAGCGTCGGCTCGCCGTTGTCGATGCAGTGCTTGTTGTAGTTTTCCAGATCGCGCACGCCGACCTCCGAGAAGAGACGGTAGCGCTTGAGCATCTCGACGACCGACCACTGCAGCGCGCCGGCGGCCTTTTTCGGATCAGTTACAACCGGAACATAGAGGTGCGGGATGCCGTTATAAATGCCGAGCTCGACCATCTTCGGGTCGATCATGATGAGCCGGACCTCATCGGGCCGCGCCTTATACAGAAGCGATAGGATCAGGCTGTTCATACAGACCGATTTGCCCGAGCCGGTGGTACCGGCGATGAGCAGGTGCGGGAGCTTGGCAATATTGCCAATGATGCCCTCGCCGCTGATATCCTTGCCGAGGGCAAAGCTGATCTTGCTCTTGGCGGTCTGGAATTTCGGCGTATCGAGGATATCCCGCAGATAAACGGTGCTGACGAGCTTGTTCGGCACCTCGATGCCCACCGTGGAGATCTTGTCCGGGATCGGCGCGATGCGGACGTTGACGACGCCCAGCGCCAGCGCCAGATCGCCCGCCAGATTCGTCACGCGGGAGAGCTTCACGCCCTGCTCGAGCTCGATGTCATAGCGCGTGACGGTGGGTCCGCGGATGACGCCGACAATGGCGGAGCTGATGCCGAAGCTGTGCAGCGCGTTTTCCAGACGCTCGCGGTTGAGGCGCACCTCGTCGCGGTAATCCACATTGGCGTTGGTGCCGCCGCGCAGCAGCGTCAGCGGCGGGAACTGGTACTGTCCCTGCTCGGCCTGATCGCTGATCGCGTCGGCGACCGCCTTGGCTTCGGCCTCGACGTCGGCCTTGACGGCCTTTTTGCCGCGCGGCGGATCGGAGATCTCAGTCGCGGCGACCGTCGGGCGGACACGCGCCGGCGGCGGAGTCTGAATCTCCCGCTGCAGCGCGATCCCGGCGAGATCGGCCGCCTCGTCCAGATCCATCGGCTCGACGCGCTCGGTTGGGCTGACGGTCTGGACGGCGGGGGCGGGCTTTTTGCGCACCTTGGCGCGCTTCGGCTCGCTTTCCGGCTCCTTCACGCGGTCGTCAAACTCGCGCAGCGGCAGCATCTCCTCGTCGTCGCCGAGCGGCAGGTCGATCTCACGTCCGTTGCGTCCGAGTGGACGCGGGAAAGTGTCCGCAGCGACAGGGGCTTTCTTTTTCTTCTGCGCCGGCGCGGGCTGCGGCGTATAAACCGGCTCCTCCTCCGGCTCGTAGGGCCGGGTCGCGCGCTCCTTGAGCTTGCTGGCCGTGCCGCTGACGTCGAACTTCGTGCCGATGATGAGAAACAGGCCGAAGATAATCAGCAAAACAATAAAAGCGCCGAATTTGCTCAGCGCCTGATAGAGCGCATAGCCGAAAAGACCGCCAAGCACGCCGCCGGAGGCCAGGAGCTTGCCCTCCTGCGCCAGCTGTGCCGCGATCGTTCTGAGATCAAATTCCTCGGGCGGGGCGCCGACATAGAGAACCTGTCCCATCGCGGCAAAAAGAAGCGGCAGCATCAGAATGCAGAACACGCGGAAGGCGACCGGCCTGCCGTGATGGAAGAAAAGGATGATAGCGGAAAACAGGAAGGCGGGCGCCGTCAGCCAGAAGCCGTAGCCGACCAGAGTTTTGATGAGGTCGCTGCCAAAGACGATCAGCGCGCCCTCGGTATTGAAGTAGCTGATCACAATAAAAAGACCGATAAAGAAGAAAACAACGCCAAGAACCTCCCGGCGGCGCGGAGGCGCGGGCTCGGGCGGAGGCGCCTGCCGCCTGGAGGCGGACGAGGACTTCTTCGGGGAGGATTTTGCCGAAGAAGCCGCGCTTGTTGTCTTTTTTCCGGATTGTTTGCTCTGTGCCATGAGCTGTTCCTTTCGTGTATCAGAAAATCATCGTAAGTATAATGGACAGGGCGCCCGCCACCCAGCAGTAGTAGGCAAAGCCGCCGAAGTGTCCGCTGCGGGAAATGCGCTTGAGCAGCGCGATCGAGCCGATGCCGGTCACCATCGCAACAGCCATGCCGACAAGATAGGCCGGCATGCAGGACCAGTCGATGCCCTCGCGGGCCGCGTCGACGATGCTGAGAAGATTGGCGCCGAGGACGGCGGGCAGGCTCATCAGGAAGGCAAACTTCACCGCGAACTCCCGCTTGAGTCCGGTGGCGAGTCCCGCCGTGATCGTGGTTCCGGAGCGCGAGAGGCCGGGGATCGTCGCCACGCACTGGCACACGCCGATCAGCAGCGCGTCAAGCATGCCCATGTTTTTTTCGCTCTTGTTTCCCGGCACCATCCGGTCGGAAACGTAGAGCATGAAGCCGGTGAAGATCAGCATGACGCCGATGAAGATGCTGTCGTAATACAGGCCCTCCAGCATATCCTTGATCGGCAGGATCAGCACGAGCGGCAGCGTCGCGAGGACGATCATCAGAAACAGGCGCGCCGCAGGATAATGCTGCTTCTTCTGCCCGGCCAGCGGCCCGATATGCACAAAGCCAAGCACCTCAAAGAACATATCGACGATGTCCTGCCAGTAGACGACGCAGATCGAGATGAGCGTCCCGAGGTGCAGCAGCACATCAAAGAACATGTGCCCGTCCTCGGTGGTGGTCATGCCGAACAGATTGTTGAGGATCGACAGGTGGCCGGAGCTTGAAATCGGCAAAAACTCCGCCAGGCCCTGCACAAGGCCAAGGATAATCGCATTCCAGATCGTCAAACCCGATCCCTCCCGGCGATAAAATCAATTAGTCTGATTATAGCACGAATTTCGTCCGCTGACAAGTACAGCGAACGGACGCCGCCCTGACTTGGCTGCGTCCGTTAAAAACCTATGAGCGGCTGCTGCGGAAGATGCTAAGTTTTTCCCCGCATCCGGGTGAAAGCGCGCAGCGCATGTCCGTTTGCCAGCTCCAGCAGCGCGTCCACCGCGTCGCTCTCTTTTCCGAGAAAGATCTTCAGCGTCCGAAGGGGAGCCTCCAGCACCGTCGAGACCGCCATGCGGTATTCCGCGCTGTCCCGGCCTCCGCTTTGCCTGGCAAGGCTCGTCTCAAGCGCAAGGCCGGCAAGCTTTGCGGCCAAGGAGTTCTCCTTCATCTCATTGAGGGTATTGTCCATGGTAAAGCTCCCCTTCGCCGGACGTTCCTCCGCTGCAGGACGGCCAAGGAGACGCTCAAAAGCGACCTGCGAGGGCATACCCTCCGGATGGACATACCAGGACGGGAAAGCGGTGCCATCCCAGTCGTCCCCTCCGCGATGAACCGTGCCGTGCAGGGCAAGAGCGTCCGAGCTGCCGCCGATGTGAAGGCCGTAATCTCCCTCCGGAACGATCCAGCCATCCTGCCAGAGCGCAAATGCCCGGTCAGTGAGCGTGAAGGAGACGGTTTTTGTCTCGCCGCGCTTCAGATAGACCTTTTCAAAGCCCTTCAGCTCCAGCGGTGCGCGATACGCCGCGCCCTCCGGCGGAGAGACATATAGCTGCACGGTCTCATACCCGTCGCGCCTGCCGACGTTTTTGACACAGCAGCTGACTCGATCGCCTGCAACTTCCAGTTTGGAATAGGCAAAGCTCGTATAACTCAATCCGAATCCGAAAGGATAACGCACCGGCACGCCCGCCTTTGTGTAATAGCGGTAGCCGACATAGATCCCCTCGCGGTAGTGCGCGTCCTTGTGTCCGTCGGAATAATACCCCGAGGAGACGCAGTCCCGGTACCGCAGCGGCCAGCTCTCCGCAAGTCTGCCGCCGGGGACGGCGTCGCCGAAGAGCAGGTCAACGATCGCCTCCGCGCCGGCCTCGCCGGGCAGGCCCATGTAAAGAATGCCCTTGACCGAATCGGCCCAGGGAAGCTCGACCGGACTGCCGCTCAGCAGCACCGCGACCGTATGCGGATTGACCGCCGCGATATGCTCGACAAGCTCATTGCAGCCCTCCGGCAGCGCCATGCTTCCCCGGTCAAAGCCCTCGGACTCGTCCTGCTCGGGCAGGCCGATCAGCAGCACGGCGATCCCGGCCTTTTTGGCGGCCTTTTCGGCCTCCTGCAGCAGCTTCTTGTCGCGGCTCCCGTCCGGCTTGCAGCCCTGCACATAAGGGATATCCGGACACAGCTCAGTAATCTGATTCAGCGACAGCGGATTGACATGGCTGCTGCCGCCGCCCTGAATGCGCAGCTGAGACGCCATCGGGCCGATCAGCAGCACATCCGTATCCTTTGAAATCGGCAGGATCTGCTTGTCGTTTTTCAGCAGCACGGCGCTCTCGGCGGCCGCGCGTCTCGCCAGTGCGTGGTGCGCCGCCGCGTCGAAGGGAGGCCGCTCGTTCTGAACCTTCTGTGCGCGAAAAGCAAGCGCAGCCACACGGGCGGCAGATCGCTCCACCTTTTCCCGGTCAAGACGCCCCGCGCGCACCGCCTCCGCCGCCTCCCGCTCCTGATAGGCGGAGCCGCCGGGCATGTTGAGATCGCAGCCCGCCTCAAAAGCGCGCATGCGGTCGTTCATCGCGCCCCAATCTGTGACGACGAGCCCATCAAAGCCCCAATCCGTGCGCAGAATATCAGTCAGCAGCTCTTTGCTGTCCGAGCAGTGCTCACCGTTGAGCTTATTATAGGCGCACATGACCGCGGAGGGGTTCCCCTCTTTGACCGCCGTTTCAAAGGCCGGGAGATAGATCTCCCGCAGCGTGCGCTCATCCATGACGCTGTCGGAATTGAAGCGCTTGTATTCCTGATTGTTGCAGGCAAAATGCTTGAGGCATGCGCCGACGCCGGTGCTCTCCACGCCCCGGATATAAGCCGCCGCGAGCTTGCCCGCAAGCAGCGGGTCTTCCGACAAATACTCAAAATTCCGCCCGCAGAGCGGATTGCGCTTGATATTCGCGCCTGGGCCGAGCAGAAGCCCGACGCCCGCGGCAGCCGCCTCCTCGCCGATTGCCCGTCCGATCTCTTCCAGCAGCGCCGGATCCCAGCTGCAGGCGCTCAGCGCCGCCGTGGGAAAACAGGTTGCGGGCTCAGAGCTGTTGACGTCCGTCATACCGCTTCCCGCCCGCACCTTGCGCAGGCCGTGGGGTCCGTCGCTCATTGTGAGGATCGGAATGCCCGCATCCGGGATGGCTTTGGTGTGCCAGCTGTCAGCGCCGGAGCAGAGCGCGAGCTGATCCTCAAGCGTCATTCGTTTGACTTCGTCCATCGCTTTCCTCCGTCACATTCCTTTCAAAGAGAGGCGGTGATACTCCTCTCCGTTCACGTTTTTCCAAACAAATTCCCTGCCATCAAAGATCAGATAGCCGTGCGGCGTATTTTCCTTCGGGATCGACACCGAGCCCGGATTGAGGATCGTAAGGCCCTCGCCCGTTTCGTCCCAGGTCGGCACGTGCGTGTGCCCGTGCAGCAGCAGATCGCCAGGCCGCAGCGGCGGGAGCCTGTCCCGGTTCCATAGGTGCCCGTGCGTGACGAACACGGTCCGGGAGCCGGCAAACAGCAGGCAGTAGTCCGCCATCATCGGAAACTCCAGCACCATCTGATCGATCTCCGCGTCGCAGTTGCCGCGCACGCCGGAGACACATGCGCCGCGCTCGTTGAGCATCGCGGCGACCTCCATCGGCGCATACTCCTCCGGCAGCGCATTGCGCGGACCGTGATAGAGGATGTCGCCCAGCAGGAGCAGCCGATCCGCTCCCTCGCGGTCAAAAGCGTCGAGCAGGCGGCGGCACCAGTAGGCCGAGCCGTGGATATCAGAAGCGATCATCAGTTTCATGTGCATCACTCTCCTATTGCATCCATTATACCTGCTCCTTGCCCATTCTTCAATGAAAAATCAGCCTTGCCCTTGACTTTTTCGCCGTCATCGCGGATAATCGTCCGGAGGTGATCGCATGGCATCCGAGCGTGTGTTTCTTTCCCACGGCTTCGGCCCTTTTTATACGGCTCAATCCAGGATTCTGATCCTCGGCAGCTTCCCTTCAGTCAAGTCCCGGGAGCAGAGCTTCTTCTACGGTCATCCCCGCAACCGCTTCTGGCCGGTGCTCGCGGCGGTGTTCCGGGACGCTATGCCGCAGACGCTGGAGGAGAAAAAGGATTTCCTGTGCCGCCACCGGGTCGCGCTCTACGACGTCATTGAAAGCTGCAGCATCATCGGCTCGGCTGACAGTACGATCCGGGACGTTGTTCCCGCCGACCTGCGGCCGATCCTCGAGGCCGCGCCCATCGAAGGCCGCATTTTCACCAACGGAGGGAAGGCCTCCGCGCTCTACAGGCGCTATCTTTACCCCGCGCTCGGCCTTCCGGCCGCGGCGCTCCCGTCCACCAGCCCCGCCAACGCCGCCCGCTCCCTGGAGCAGCTGACGGAAGTCTGGCGCAAAGCATTGACCGAATCCTTCACAGAGAGGTGAGAAACGATGATCCCTGCCATACCGAAAGCTCCGCAGGTGCTGCTGTTCGGCTTCCGGCCCGAGGAGCGCACCATGCGCATCATCCGCTATCTGACGGCAGAGGGCGTGCGCGTGCGCACGGTGCCGAGTGAAGAGTGCCATGAAAGCCTTGGGTACCTCTTCGGTCTGCCCGACTGGGAGCATCGGCCTGCGCCGACGCTTCCTGTCACGCTGGCAGAGGAAATGCTCGTCATGCAGGGCTTCGGTCAGCAGATGCTGGATGATTTCCTGCGCTTTTTCAAGCGCGAGCAGCTACGCCGCGTGGAGCTGAAGGCTGTGCTCACGCCCACCAACGCCGCCTGGAGCGCCGCCGAGCTCTGCCGCCACATGACACTGGAGCGCGACGCGATGCAAAAGCGCGTAAAAAACACTTGAATTGTATTTTTATCTATGCTATACTGTCAAAGCTGTCAACATGAATATTATCGAAAGGATTGATATACATGACTGCTATTAAAATCATTCTCACGATCCTGCAGCTTCTCTCCGGCCTGGCCGTGACCGCCGTCGTGCTGATGCAGAGCGGCAAGAGCGCCGGTCTGTCCGGAACCATTTCCGGCGGCGCCGAAACCTTCCTGTCCAAGGGCAAGGCCAAGACCTGGGACGACAAGCTGGCAAAGGCGACTCCCTGGTTTGCCGCAGTGTTCGTGATCATGACTTTCGTCCTGCATTTCATCTGATCCGTTCCGACAGAAAACACCCGTCCGAATTTCGGACGGGTGTTTTCATTTATATCTCGCTCACATATTTGTGCAGCGTGGCGCGAACGGCGCCGGGTCCGGCGGTCAGCTCTTCATAATAGCGGCAGACCTGATCGGACAGCCCTGCCTCGACGAGATCGACGCCGAAAACAGCCGCGTTGCGCAGCAGGCCCTCGAGCTTTGCACAGTCGGGCTTTTCGCCGAGCTTCATGTCGGCGACATAGCTCTGCGCCGTTTCGAGCATAGGGTCGGGTGAGGGCGTGAAGGCCTCTCCCCTGTCGTCGACCGCCATCAGATAGCGGAGCCACCCGGCAAACACCAGCGGGATGAGCTTGAGTTCCTGCACGTTCAGCGAATCAGAGGCGAGATAGGCCTTGATCGTCTCGCCGAAACGGATCGGCAGCTTCTGGGAGGTGTCGGTAGCGATGCGCTGCGGGGTGTCCGGCATGAAGGGATTCGGGAAGCGCACGGTCAGCACGGTCTTGATAAAGTCCTCCGGCCGGATGATGCCGGGATCTGTCACAACAGGCAAGCCTTCTTTGTATCCGATGGTATAGACCAGCTGTTTCAGATCCTCGTCCTGCATCTCCTGCCAGATGTGCTCGAAGCCGAGCAGGCAGCCGAAAACCGCGAGCGCGGTGTGCAGAGGATTCAGGCAGGTGCAGACCTTCATGCGCTCGACCTTGTCCACGGTCTCGCGGTCGGTGAAGAAAAATCCCGCCTTCTCGAGCGGCGGACGCCCGTTGGGGAAGTCGTCCTCCAGCACCAGATACTCGCTCTCCTCGGCATTGACATAGGGCGCCTTCACGGTGCCTCTGGCGTTGCGCACCGGGGCAAAGCCCTCGAGCCCGTCGGCCTCAAGCATCGCGCCGACCTTGAGATCGGGGCTCGGCGTGATCTTGTCGATCATGGTCCAGGGGAAAGAGACCTTTGCGCCGTCCTCGATATAAGCAGTGAAGCCCGTGTCTCCCCAGGCAGACGCGAAGGCGTTCATCGCGGCCTTGAGCTTGTCGCCGTTGTGGGAGCAGTTGTCGGTGCTCACCATGGCGATCGGATAAGCGCCCGCACGATAGCGCTCGAGCAGCAGCGCAGCCACCCGGCCCATGTAACTCTTCGCCTCCGCAGGAGATGTCTCCAGATCGGCCTTCACATCCTCGGCCTCGAGGCTGTAGCCCTTTTCGGTGATGGTAAAGGTCGCCAGCTGCAGAGACGGATTGCAAAAGATCTCCTTCAGCCGCTCCTCGCCGCCATAGAGATAGCAGGTCTCGGCCATCGCGCCGAGGATGTTCTTTTCCACGCTGCCGCTAGACTTGAGCGTCACGACGACCGCGAGATCGTCGTATTTTTCGCCGCCGCGGTCCATGCGCTCAACGGCGATGATGCCCTTGTCCAGCACGCCCCCGTTCAAAAGCCGCTGGGCGGCCATGCCGTGCAGGGCCTTAAAGATATTGCCCGCGCCGAAGTGCAGCCAGGTCGGGTTTTCCCGGGTGCGCTTGATCATCGCCTCGCGGTCATAGTCTGGCAGGCGGTAGCCTTTTTCTTCCCAGGTCTTTCTGTCTCTTAATGTTTCCGCATTCAGCTTCATCCCGTTCACTCCCCCATTCCGAAATCCGAATTCCGAACTTCGAATTTTTCCATATAGTCCCAGGCGCCCAGCATATACATGATGCCGAGGGCGCGGTCATACAGCCCATATCCCGGACGCACGCTGCCGGGCTTCTCGTCCCAGAGGTGCCGACCGTGGTCGGGGCGGATGTATCCCTCGTAGCCGCAGTCGTGGTAGGCGCGGAGGATGTCCAGAATGCCGGTGTCGCCGTCGCAGTCGCGGTGGGAGGCCTCGGAGAAATCGCCGTTTGTAAAGTGCTTGACGTTGCGGATATGGGCAAAGGCAATGCGGTCGCAGTGCTTGCGCACGATAGCGGCCACGTTATTCTCGGGATTGGCGTTCAGGCTGCCGGAGCAGAGCGTCAGGCAGTTGTAGGGATCATCCACCATCTTCAAAAAGCGGTCGATGCTCGCCTCATCCACCAAAAGCCGTGGCAGGCCGAAGATGTCCCAGGGGGGATCGTCCATGTGGACGGCCATCTTGATGTCGCACTCGTGGCAGACGGGCATCAGGCGCTCGAGGAAGTACTTGAAATTGGCCCACAGCTTTTCCTTGGTGACGGGTTTGTACTTTTCAAACAGCTCGTCGAGCTTCTTCATGCGCTCCGGCTCCCAGCCGGGGAAGCTCATGTGATACTTCTCGGTGAAGCTCATGACGTAATCCGCCATCTCCTGCGGATCGTCCTGGATCATGTCCTTCTGGTAATACAGCGCAGTGGAGCCGTCGCCGACCGGATGGAAGAGATCGCTGCGCGTCCAGTCGAAGATCGGCATGAAGTTGTAGCAGATCACCTTCACGCCGAATGGCGCAAGATTGCGGATGGTCCGGATATAGTTGTCGATATAGGCGTCGCGGCTCGGCAGGCCGATCTTGATATCGTCGTGCACGTTCACGCTCTCCACCACGTCGGCGTTGAAGCCCGCGGCTCTGATCTGCGCGACGACCTTTTCGATCTCCTCCGGCTGCCACACTTCGCCGGGCATTTTGTCATGCAGCGCCCAGACGATCGTACTCACGCCCGGGATCTGGCGGATATCGCTGAGGGATATTTTGTCGTTGCCTTCGCCGTACCAGCGAAAGCCCATTTGCATCGGCATAGAAGGATCCTCCCTGCATTCATGATATTTGTATTATACTGTGCAATAAGCCCAATATAAATTGTTAGTTTTGCTTGTAATATTGCAAATCTTGCTCTATACTGAAACTGAGGTGAGAGCCATGGCGCGTCAGACGCAGCAATTCAATCCCCGGCAGACGATGAGCCGCCCGGATTTTGAAATTTACCATTACCACGACCCCAAAATGACGGAGGTACCGCTGCACCACCACGATTTCTATGAGATCTACTATTTCCTCAGCGGAAAGGTGGAGTACCTTGTCGAGGGGATGCAGTATACGCTCCTTCCGGGCGATCTGCTGCTCATCAGCCCCATGGAGCTGCACCGCCCGCAGGTAGCGCCGGACGAGAGCTATGAGCGCATCGTCCTGTGGATCCATGCGGACTATCTGGAGCAGGTCTCGCCGGACGGCGAAAAACTGACGCGCTGTTTTCAGAGCGGAAAAAACCTCTTTCACTGCACACACACCGCGATTCCCGGGCTGATCGAGCGTCTCGCAGCGGAGTTTCACTCCCGGCAGCCAGGCAGTGCACTCTGCGCCCGCGGCCTGTTTCTGCAGCTGATGGCGGAGCTCTGCCGGCTGACCGCCATCGGAGGCAGCGCGCAGGAGAGCCCGCAGCTGCCGCCGCTCATCGCTCAGGTCATTCGGGAGATCGGCACGCATTATCGGGAGGAATTGAGCCTGGAAACGCTCGCCGCGCGCTTTTATGTCAGCAAGTATTATCTCGCGCACCAGTTCCGGCAGAGCGTCGGGACCAGCGTCTATCACTACATCCTGCTCAAGCGTCTGCAGCATGCGCACCGGATGATTGCCGAGGGCAGCGGCCCGGGCGAAGCCTGCCAAAGCTGCGGCTTTCAGGATTACACCAGCTTCTATCGCGCCTTCCGTCAGGTCTACGGCATCTCGCCGCTGCAGGCGCAATAATACTGATATCTGATAGAAATCTCGGAATCTTTCCGGTCAGAATTGCGCCATGCTTCGTTGGCGGCCTTGACCATATATCTCCATTATGCTCTGCGGCCGCCGCCTCGCCTGACACAACTCTGTCTCAGAAATCTTTTCCGACCTTTCTATCAGACATCAGTATAAACAAGCGGTCGGAAACTCCGACCGCTTGTTTGTTTGATACCTTAATTCTGTCCGTAGTAGGCGTTCTTGCCGTGCTTGCGGAGATAATGCTTGTCCTGCAGCTCCTGCGGGGCAGGCTGAACCTGCGGGTTGATGAGTTCGCAGCGATAGGCCATCTTGGCGACCTCCTCGAGCACGACCGCGTTGTGCACCGCCTCAAAGGCGTCCTTGCCCCAGGCGAAGGGCCCGTGATTTTTGCACAGGCAGCCGGGCACGGCGGCGGGGTCCCTGCCGAGCCGCGCAAACTCGCCGACGATCAGCAGACCGGTGTTGCGCTCATAGGCCTCTTCGATCTCTTCCTTCGTCAGGCAGCGCAGGCACGGAATATCGCCGTAGAAATAGTCCGCATGGGTGGTGCCGTAGCAGGGAATGTCCCGCCCGGCCTGCGCCCAGGAGGTGGCGTAGCTCGAGTGGGTATGGACGATGCCGCCGATCTCCGGGAAGGCCTTGTAGAGCTCCACATGCGTCGCGGTGTCGCTCGAGGGCTTCCATTTGCCCTCCACGACCCTGCCGTCCAGATCGACGACGACCATATCCTCCGCCGTCATACCCTCATAAGAAACGCCCGAGGGCTTGATAACGGCGAGGCCGCTTGCGCGGTCAATGGCGCTGACATTGCCCCAGGTAAAGGTGACAAGTCCATACTGCGGCAGCAGAAGGTTTGCCTCGCAGACCTTCTGTTTCAGTTCTTCCAGCATTTACAGCACCTCCGTTGCGCACCGCTCCATCGGCAGCGCTCTGACATAGCGTTCCAGGAACACGGCAAAGCCCGCGCGCTCGGCCTCATCGGCCATCAGCGTAGAGGATTTTGCCCCGGCAAAGACCTTGTTGTCCAGATAGTCCGCGAGCGTCTCGCCCTCGTCCTTCCGGAGCATATAAGCCGCCAGCAGCGCCATGCCGTAGGGGCCGCCCTCCCCCGCCGTCTCCATCACGGAGACCGGGGCGCCGACCGCCGCCGACAGCATCCGCTGTCCCACGCCGGGCGTCTTGAAGAAGCCGCCGTGGCCGTAGAGCTTGTCGATGCGCACCTGTTCGGTCTGGGTGAGGATATCGAGGCCGATCTTGAGCGTGGAGAGCGCCGAGAGCAGATGCGTGCGCATGAAGTTTGCCAGCGTCAGGCGCGCGTCCGGCATCCGGGCAAAGACCGGACGGCCCTCGTCCAGGTCGGTCACGCCCTCGCCGGAGAAATAGTTGTAGCTCAAAAGTCCGCCGCAGTCCGGCTCTCCCTCCAGCGCCTTGTTAAAGAGCAGCGTGAAGAGCTCGCCCTTGCCGATGGGGCTTCCGATCGCCCCAGCGAATTCATGCAGGAGATTGACCCAGGCGTTGATGTCCGAGGTGCAGTTATTGCAGTGCACCATCGCCACCGGCGCTCCGTCCGGCGTGGTCACCATGTCGATCTCGCGGTGGACGCCCAGGGGCTTTTCGGTGACGATCATGGCAAAATCGCTCGTTCCGGCGCTGACGTTGCCGGTGCGGACGCGGACGGAATTGGTCGCCGCCATGCCGGTGCCGGCGTCGCCCTCGCAGGGCGCGACGGGGATGCCGGGCCGCAGCGTCCCGGTCGGATCAAGGAAGGCGGCGCCCTCCGGGGTCAGTGTGCCGGCCTGTTCCCCGGCGCAGAGCACGCTGGGCAGGATCCGGCGCAGCTCGATCCCGGTCAGGTCTCGGAATTTCTCGAGCATCCCCTCGTCATAGTCAAGCGCTGCGCAGTCGATCGGGAACATGCCGGAGGCCTCGCCCACGCCCATGAGCTTTTCCCCGGTCAGCCGCCAGTGGACATAGCCCGCAAGCGTCGTGAGATAGGCGATGTCCTTGACGTGCTCCTCGCCGTTGAGGATCGCCTGATACAGATGCGCGATGCTCCAGCGCTGGGGAATGTTGAAGCCGAAAAGCTCGGTCAGGCGGGCCGCGGCCTCGGCGGTCATCGTGTTGCGCCAGGTGCGGAATTCCGCCAGCTGCTTGCCGTCCCTGTCAAAGGGCAGATAACCGTGCATCATCGCGGACACGCCGATCGCGCCGACGGTCGTCAGCTCTGTGCCGAATTTTTCTTTGACGTCGGCCTTCAGGCTGGCAAAGCAGGCGCGGATGCCGGTGTGGATCGCGTCCATCGAGTAAGTCCACACGCCGTTGACCAGCTGATTTTCCCACTCATAATCGCCCTGCGCGACCGGGACGTGCTTCTCGTCGATCAGAACGGCCTTGATGCGGGTCGAGCCAAGCTCAAGGCCGAGAACCGTTTTTGTCAGCTCCATTGCGGACCTCAGCAGAACGGATTCTCCGTCGGGTAGGGCAGGCTCTTGGGCTGGTTGTAGCCGATATCCTGCACGCCGAGGAACTTGAACACCTCAAAGAGCGCCTTGCCGTGATGGCCGAAGGCCACCGCGCCGTGGTGCGGGAAGCGCTTCTGGATCAGCACATGGCGATAGAAGCGGCCCATCTCATGGATGGCGAAAACGCCGATGCCGCCGAAGCTCGTGGTCGCCACGGGAAGCACCTCGCCCTCGGCGATGTAGGAGCGCAGCTTGCCCTCCGAGTCGCACTGGAGGCGGAAGAAGGTGATCTCACCAGGGGCGATGTCGCCTTCGAGGGTACCGCGCGTAAAATCGGGATCGGAACCGGCGGGCTCGAGCAGACGGTGCTGGATGAGCTGGTACTTGACGGCGCGGTCGGCGCACATCTTGCAGCTCGGGGTGTTGCCGCAGTGGAAGCCCATGAAGGTATCGGTGAGGGAGTAATCGTACTTGCCCTTGATCTGGCTCTCCCACATCTGGGCGGGCACGGAGTTGTTGATATCGAGGATCGTCACCGCGTCGCCGGAGACGCAGGCGCCGATGTACTCCGAGAGCGCGCCGTAGATATCGACCTCGCAGCTGACAGGAATGCCGCGCGCGGCGAGGCGGGAGTTGACAAAGCAGGGCTCAAAGCCGAACTGCTCGGGGAAGGCCGGCCAGCACTTGTCGGCAAAAGCGACGAACTTGCGCGCGCCCTTGTGCTCCTCAGCCCAGTCGAGCAGCGTCAGCTCAAACTGCGCCATACGCTCGAGCAGGTCGGGGAAATAGCGGCCCTCGCCCATCTCAGCGGCCATATCGGCGCAGACGGCGGGGATGCGCTCGTCACCCTTGTGGGCCTTGTAGGCCACCAGCAGGTCGAGCTCGGAGTTTTCCTCGATCTCGATGCCCAGCTCATACAGGCCCTTGATCGGCGCGTTGCAGGCAAAGAAGTCCTGCGGACGCGGACCGAAGCTGATGATCTTCAGATTCTGCACGCCGATGACAGCGCGGGCGATGGGATAGAATTCCTTGATCATGCGGCCGATGTCCGCGGCAGTACCGACGGGGTACTCAGGGATGTAGCCCTTGAGATGGCGCATGCCGAGGTTGTAGGAGCAGTTGAGCATGCCGCAGTAGGCGTCGCCGCGGCCGTTGATGAGGTCGCCGTCGCCCTCGGCGGCAGCCACGAACATGCAGGGGCCGTCAAAATATTTGGCGATCAGGGTCTCGGGCGTCTCGGGGCCGAAGTTGCCGAGGAACACGACCAGGGCGTTGCAGCCGGCGGCCTTCACGTCCTCGACGGCCTTGAGCATATCCTTCTCGTTTTCAACCGTCACGGGGCACTCATAGATGTTGCCGCCGCAGGTGCTGACGATGGCCTCGCGGCGGGCGACCGACAGGCCGATGGGGAAACAGTCGCGGGAAACGGCGACGATGCCGAGCTTGACTTCGGGAATGTTCTGCATTTTATTTGACCTCCTGAAACAGATTTTTCATTGCGGGGTAGATTTTTCTGAATTTCTGATAGCGCTCCTCATAGCGCGCGGCAAGCGCGGGCTCGGGATCCACGCTGCCGCTGACGTGCACCAGCGCGCGGCAGCAGTCCTGCACCGTCGGGTACAGCCCGCAGCCGACCATCGCGAGCATCGCGGCGCCGTAGCCGGGGCCCTCCTCGGTCTGCGGCAGATCAAGGCGGATATTGAGGACATTGGCGAGGATCCGGCGCCAGAGTCTGGAGCGCGCGCCGCCGCCGCAGAGCATCGAGCTTGTCACGGGAATGCCGAGGCTCCTTGCCACCTCCACCGAATCGCGCACCGCGAAGGCCACGCCCTCCAGCACCGCGAGCATCAGATCGGCGCGGGACGTGTCCATCGACATGCCGATGAAGCAGCCGCGGGCGTCGGTGTCGTTGATGGGGCTGCGCTCGCCCATCAGATAGGGCAGGAAAAAGACGCGGTTGCGCCCCAGCGCGTCCTCAGCGATCTCTTTCTGCTCGGCGGCATAATCGCCGGTTTTTAGGATCTGCTCGCAGAACCATTTATTGCAGCTTGCCGCCGAGAGCATGCAGCCCATCAGATGGAAGCCGCCGTCGGCGTGGGCAAAGGCGTGCAGCGCGTTATTGGGATCAACGCCGAAGCTCTTCGACGAGATAAAGACCGTGCCGCTGGTGCCGAGGGAGATATTGCAGCCGCCCTCGCCCACCACGCCGGTGCCGACCGCCGCGGCGGCGTTGTCCCCCGCCCCGGCCACGACCTGTACATCGGGCGAGAGGCCGAGCTCATCGGCGATTGCGGGCAGGAGCGTGCCGATCACGGCGCTGCTGTCATACAGCCGCGGCATCTGAGTCTCATTCAGGCCGCAGATCGCAAGCATCTCCTCCGACCAGCGCTTGTGCTGCACGTCCAGCAGCAGCATGCCGCTCGCGTCCGAATAGTCGCAGGCGTGGACGCCGGTGAGGCGGTAGTTTACATAATCCTTTGGCAGCATGATCTTTTTTATGCGCAAAAAGAGCTCCGATTCGTGCTTTTTCATCCACAAAAGCTTCGGCGCGGTAAAGCCGGCAAAGGCGATATTTGCCGTAAGAGCGGAGAGCTTTTCGCGGCCGATCACGGTGTTGAGCCATTCGGTCTCTTCGGCCGTGCGGCCGTCGTTCCAGAGGATCGCCGGGCGCAGCACCGCATCGTTTTCATCCAGCGCAACCAGTCCGTGCATCTGTCCGCCGACGCCGATCCCCTTGACTTCTGCTGCATCAAAGCCACGGAGCAGCTCTTTTACTCCCGTCAGGCAGGCCGCCCACCAGTCCTCCGGCTTCTGCTCCGACCATCCCGGATGCGGGAAATAGAGCGGATAGTCCTTTGTGACGCTGTTGCAGATGTTTCCTTCTCCGTCGACAAGCAAAAGCTTGAGCGCCGAGGTTCCGAGATCCATACCGATCGTATACAAGGCCGCACTTCCCTTCATGATTCTTTATATTCAGTATAATCACAGAGTCAAGGCTTTTCCTTGACAAATCGGGCTTGTGGATTAGACAATTTTGACATTTTCGCAGTTTCGGCAGCCTGCCTATTTTCCGGCCGTTTTTTTGTGCAAAAAGACAAACTCCGCAGCTCACAGACTGCGGAGAATGGCGTAGCTCTCCTCCTCGGAGCAAAAATGCTCCACGGAATAGACGCTGTTCTGGTGCGGCTGCTCGGAGGCGCGGGCGCTGGAACGGCTGTATTCCTCCGGCGTCATGCCGCACTGCTTCTTGAAGGTGTTGGAAAAATAGCGATAGTCCGAAAAGCCGGACTCCTCGCAGACGTCGATCATCCGCAATGCGCCGGAACGGATCAGCCGGCAGGCGCAGTGAAAACGGATCTGGTTAACATAATCCTGGAATGTCTGGTTCAGATTTTCCCTCAAAAAACGGGACAAATAGCTGACCGAACAGCCCTCCTGCGCGGCAAAATCAGCCAGGCGGAGATTCTGGCGATAGTGTTCGTCGACGTATTCCAAAAAGCGTGTAAGCCGCGCGCTGCGGCGGTCGGCGCTGGAGCGCTCCTCCTCACTCATGCGCCGAACAGGCAGACCGCAAAAAAGCGTATGCAGGACCTGCGCGCACAGGGCGGTGCACCGGAGCTCAAAGAAAGGCGCGCCGTCGAGGTAGCAGGCCATCAGCTCGCGCAGAAGAGAGCGCAGCCGCTCAAGCACTGGAGCGTCAAGAAAGCGGCTGAGGTAGGGTTCGTCGAGCGTGAAGGCCTGCAGCTCCGGGAAGAGCTGCTCGAAGCTCTGCGGCGCGATCTGCAGACAGAGAAAGGTCGCCGGGCCGCCGAGCTGCCGGAACTCATGCACCCGGTTCGGGGAAAACAGGAGCAGGTCTCCGGTCTGCGCATCCATCCCGCTGTGCCCGCAGCGGACGGAGAGCGCGCCGCGTACCAGCCAGATCAGCTCCCACTCCGGGTGAAAATGGGGCGTGCGGTATTCGACCGTGTCGAAAAACAGGCTGATCCCGCCGATTTTTCCGTGGCGGATGATCTCCAGCTCGCTCATGTCTTCTCCCCTTTCCCGGAAAAAAGGATGTGAAAAGCATTTTTTCACATCCTCCTTCTGTTCATTCCCAGTTTTTCCAGACCTCCGGACAATAGCCGACGGTGGCCTGCTTTCCGTTGCGGACAACGGGCGTTTTGATGAGCCACGGATCTTCAAAGAGCTTTTCGAGCTTCGCCTCGTTGGAGGCGAGGTATTGGATCAGCGGATAGTCCTCGTCCTTCTCGTCGATCAGCGCATCGAGACCCACGGCGTTTTTGACAGACGTCAGCTCGCCGCGGCTCATGCCGAATTTGAGGATATCGACATACTGAACTTTGATCCGGCGCTCCTTGAACCAGCGCTCGGCCTTTTTGGTGTCAAAGCACTTGGCTTTGCCGAAAATCTGAATGTTCATGTTAAATCTCCGTAATGACCGGAAGGATCATCGGGCTGCGGCGCGTGGCCTTGTAGAGATAGCCGGAGACATTGGACTTGACGCGGGCCTTGATGCCCGTCCAGTCTGTGATGTGCGCGGCCTCACAGGCCTCGACTGACTCCATCGTCACGCGCTCGAGCTCCTTCATCAGCTCCTCGGCCTCCTTGACATAGATGAAGCCGCGGGTGACGATCTCGGGTTTGGAGACCAGGCTGTGATCGTAGGAGGAATAGGGCAGCACGATGACGACCATGCCGTCCTCGGCCAGACGCTGGCGGTCATGCAGCACGACGCTCCCGACCTCGCCGCCGCCGCTGCCGTCCACCAGAACGGCGCCGGCCGTAACGGTGCTGTCCACCGTGACAGAGCGCTTGCTCAGCTCGATGACGCTGCCGTTTTCCGCAATGACGATGTTCTTCGGCTGCACGCCCATCATGCGTCCCAGCTCCGCGTGCTTGACAAGCATGCGCTGCTCGCCGTGGACAGGGATGAAGAACTTGGGCTTGGTGAGCGCGAGCATCATCTTCAGCTCCTCCTGTGAGGCGTGGCCGGAGACGTGCAGATCGGTGTGGCGGTCGTAAATGACCTCCGCGCCCTTGCTGAAGAGGGCGTCGATGACCCGGCTGATGGTGTTCTCGTTGCCGGGAATGGCGGAGGCGGAAATGATCACGCGGTCGCCCGCATCGATGCGCACCTGCTTGTGCTCGGAAAAGGCCATGCGGTAGAGGGCGGACATGCTCTCGCCCTGGCTGCCGGTGGAGATGACGACCACCTGCTCCTTGGGGAGGCGGTTGGCCTGCTCCAGGTCGATGAGTACGTTTTCGGGGATCTCCATATAGCCGAGCTCAATGGACACGCGCACGACGTTTTCCATGCTGCGCCCGGAGATCGCCACCTTGCGGCCGTATTTGGCGGCCACGGAGATGATCTGCTGCAGGCGGTGGACATTGGAGGCAAAGGTGGTAATGATGATGCGCTTTTTGCAGCCGGTAAAGAGCTTGTCAAAGCTCTCCCCCACCTTGCGCTCGGAGTCGGAATGACCGGGCTTTTCCACATTGGTGGAGTCGCCCAGCAGGGCGAGGACGCCCTCGTTTCCGAGCTGGCCGAGGCGCGTCAGGTCGATCATGCCGCCGCTGATGGGCGTCACGTCGATCTTCCAGTCGCCGGTGTGGATGACGGTGCCGATCGGGGTCTTGATCGCGAGGGCAACCGAATCCGGAATGGAATGGTTCACATGGATGAATTCCACGGTAAAGCAGCCGAGGCGGAACACAGCGCCCGGCTTCTTGGTGAAGATCTGCGTGTTGTGCAGCAGATCGTGCTCCTCGAGCTTGAGCTCCACGAGCGCCGCCGTCAGCGGCGTCGTATACACGGGCACGTCCAGCTCCTTGAGTACAAAGGGCACGGCGCCGATGTGGTCCTCATGGCCGTGCGTCAGGATGATGCCGCGGATCTTCGCGGCATTGGCGCGCAGGTAGCTGATATCGGGCAGCACAATGTCGATGCCGTACATATCCTCATCGGGAAAGCCCATGCCGCAGTCCACGACGATGATATCGCCGCCGAACTCATAGGCTGTCATATTCTTTCCGATTTCACCGAGACCGCCAAGGGGAATGATTTTCAGTTTTGATTGCATAGATTCTCCATTCAAAAAATAAAATATGTAAAATACGATCCCAAAAGATCATATCCGTTTTTGCGCCAAATAATCACATTTCCGTCCGGCCCTCGATGGCGCGGTTGAGCGTGGCGTCGTCGGCAAACTCGAGGTTCGAGCCGACGGGGATGCCGTAGGCCAGACGGGTGACCTTGATCTGAAAGGGCTTCAGGAGCCGGGAGATGTACATGGCGGTCGCCTCGCCCTCCGTGTCGGGGTTCGTGGCCATGATGACCTCCTCGATGTCCTCATCCGCGACGCGCTGCAGCAGCTCCTTGATGCGGATATCGTCCGGCCCGACATGGCTCATCGGGCTGAGCACCCCGTGCAGCACATGATAGACGCCGTTATACTCCCGCCCCCGCTCGATGCTCAGCACATCCCGCGGCTCGGACACGACGCAGACCGTGCCGTGGTCGCGCCGGTCGCTTGCGCAGATGGAGCAGATCTCCCCCTCCGTGAGATTCTGGCAGATCTTGCAGCAGTGGACGCCGGTTCTCGCCGCGATGATCGCGTCGGCAAAGGCGCGGGCGTTTTCCTCCGGCTGCGAGAGCAGGTGGAAGGCCAGCCGCTGCGCGCTTTTCTTGCCGATGCCGGGCAGAGATGCGAATTGGTCGATCAGAGCTTCCAGGGAAGCGGGAAAGAAGGACATGACAGTTTTCTCCGTTCTTATACTAATCGCCAATAAAACCATTTCATTCTTTTCGGCAGAATTCGTGCCATGCTTCGTTGCCTCCCTTGACCATATATGTCCATGATGCTCTGCGGAAGGCGCCTCGCCTGGCGCAAATTCTGCTCGAAAATCACTG